>OLVT01000046.1_pt1 | contig 129519 bp, 99 predicted proteins | sample 1673241 | NCBI WGS metagenome assembly OLVT01 (sample SAMEA3178936, study PRJEB25190) | human gut metagenome | biome: human gut; feature: human-associated habitat; material: faeces | place: Austria | collected 2013
TTCAACTTCGTTGAAAGCCACACTTCGTGTGTCCGATTTATCTTTCGGTTCACTAAAAAACGAGCCCCACCACAACGGCAGGACTCGTTGATACTAAACAATACTAACAGCTAGTAAAACTACTAATTAGTAAATTGTCATATATTCATCTAATTCCCACTGAGATACAAACATTCTAAAGCTATCCCATTCCTGCATCTTAGATGTATAGAATGCGTTGTAAGCATGTTCACCAAGAACTTCCTTAACAAGACCGTCTTCTTCCATAGTCTTAAGAGCTTCATATAAGCTACCTGGAAGGTTCTTAACACCAAGAGCATCTCTTTCTTCCTGAGTAGACTTGAATAAGTTTACATCTACGCTATCAGGAGCAGGTAAGTTGTTCTTGATACCGTCCATACCAGCTGCTAAACAGCAAGCTAAGCAAAGGTAAGGATTAGTTGATGGGTCTGGACTTCTTAATTCAACTCTTGTACCAGCACCTCTTGAAGCAGGGATTCTGATAATATCAGTTCTGTTAGATGCTGACCAAGCTATGTAACAAGGAGCTTCGTAACCAGGTACAAGTCTCTTGTAAGAGTTTACAAGTGGGTTAGTAACAGCTGTGATACCAGCAACGTGCTTTAATACACCAGCGATGAAGCTGTAAGCTGTGTCAGAAAGCTGTAATTCGCCAGCTGGGTCGAAGAATGCATTCTTACCGTCCTTGAATAAAGACATATTAGTGTGCATACCTGAACCATTGATACCAAAGATTGGCTTTGGAATAAATGTAGCATGTAAGCCATACTTCTTAGCAATAGTCTTAACTGCCAATCTGAAAGTAACTACGTTATCAGCAGTAGTTAAAGCATCAGCATACTTGAAGTCGATTTCGTGCTGACCTTCAGCAACTTCGTGGTGAGAAGCTTCGATTTCAAAGCCCATCTGTTCAAGAGTTAAACAAATGTCTCTTCTTGCATCAGTACCCATATCTACTGGGTCAAGGTCAAAGTAACCAGCTTCATCATTAGTCTTAGTTGTTGGTCTGCCGTTTTCGTCAGTCTGGAATAAGAAGAATTCACATTCGTTACCTACGTTGAATTCATAACCTAACTTCTTAGCTTCTTCCATCTGCTTCTTTAAGATACCTCTTGGGTCACCATCAAATGGTTCGCCAGCTGGAGTGTAAACATCACAAATAAATCTTGCAACCTTACCAGTCTGTGGTCTCCATGGGTAAATTACGAATGTATCAAGGTCTGGCTTTAAATACATATCAGATTCTTCAATTCTTGCGAAACCTTCGATTGAAGAACCATCGAACATCATACCGTCTGTTAAAACTTTTTCTAACTGAGAAGATGTAACTGCTACGTTCTTAGGAATACCTAAAACATCAATGAACTGAAGACGAATAAATTCTACGTCCTGTTCTTTACATAACTGAATAATTTGGTCCTTAGTATACTTTGCCATACTCTAATCTCCTTCCAATAATTGAAATAAAAATAATTTTTAATTTATATAGCAAAAGGACATCCAAATACAAATGCATACAATATGCCTGTATTTGAACGTCCTTGTTCTATAGCACATTATATTATTATTTTATTGTAATGTCAACACAAATTTTAGAATTTGTAATAATTTAGTAATTTTTCACAAAATACAGCACAAACAATAAAAATAATATGTAATTTTGCAATTTACAACAAACATTCTTGCATGATTATATTAACTTTTACAAAAAATGATTTAAAATTGAATAAAACCACGCAAAGATAATGCAAACTATATTATCTGTAAAGAATTTCGTGACGGCCTGGACCGTTACTTACCATAGAAATCTTTACACCAAGCTGTTTTTCAATAAACTCAACGTAAGCCTTAGCTTCCTTAGGGAGTTCATCGTAGTTCTTAATACCTCTAATGTCACACTTCCAACCTGGGAGAGTTTCATACACAGGCTTAGCCTTATAGAGCTTATCAGTAGTAAGGAAATCTGTATAAACTTTACCTTCGTATTCGTAACCTGTACAAATATGGAGAGTATCCATGTAGCTAAGTACATCAAGACAAGTCATACAAACTTCAGTAGCACCCTGAACTTCACAGCCGTAACGAGTAGCAACAGCATCAAAGTATCCTACACGTCTAGGTCTACCAGTTGTTGCACCAAATTCGCCCTTATCTCCGCCTTTTCTTCTAAGTTCATCAGCTTCTTCGCCAAAGAGTTCACTAACAAATGGACCTTCGCCTACAGCTGAAGAATAAGCCTTAGTAATAGCAACAATATTATCAATAGCATATGGAGGTACGCCTGCACCTACACTTGCGTAACCGGCAAGAGTAGAAGAACTTGTAACATAAGGATAAATACCATGGTCTGTATCCTTTAATGCACCAAGCTGACCTTCAAAAAGAACATTCTTACCTTCCTTAATAGCTTTTCTTAAAAATGCTGAAGTATCTGCAACCTTGTCCTTGATTGCTTCTGCATACTGGCAAAGAGTTTCATAAACTTCCATATAATCAATTTCAGGCTTATTGTAGAGATACTTAAACTGAATATTAATCTTTTCATATAATCCCTGAAGCTTTTCTTTAAGCATTTCCTTATTGTAAAGCTCCCAAACCTGAATACCAACCTTAGAATACTTATCAGAATAGAAAGGAGCGATACCACTCTTTGTAGAGCCAAACTTCTTATCACCAAGTCTTTCTTCTTCATAAGTATCCATAAGAACGTGATGAGGCATTAAAACCTGTGCTCTTTCACTAATGAGCAAGTTAAACTTAATACCTGCATCTTCAATAGTCTTCATTTCCTTCATTAATGAATCAACATTAAGTGCAACACCATTTGCAATAACATTTGTAATATGCTCATGGAAAACACCGCTAGGTAACTGATGAAGTGCGAAACGACCATGCTCATTTATAATAGTATGGCCAGCATTTGCACCACCCTGAAATCTAACTACGATGTCTGACTGGTCAGCACACATATCGGTAATCTTACCCTTACCTTCGTCACCCCAGTTTGCACCAACAATAGCTCGTATCATTATTTTTTATCCTCCTTAAACGGATAACTCTGCATTATCAATTAATCCGTCTTTATTCGCCTCAATAACAGGCTTAACAACTTCATTTATATATTCCTCTGTCTGCTGAGGAGCACGACCAACATACTTCTTAGGGTCAAGTACCTTCTGTAAGTCTTCAAGGCTCATACCAAACATAGGTTCTTTAGCAATTCTTTCAATAAGGTCGTTCTTACCACCTTCGTTTTTAACAACAGCACCAGCTTCCATAGAAAGTTCTCTGATTCTTTCGTGGAGTTCCTGTCTGTCGCCACCAGCCTTAACAGCATCCATCATAATGTTTTCTGTAGCCATAAATGGAAGTTCTTCCATAAGGTGCTTTTCAATAACCTTAGGATAAACTACAAGACCATTAGAAACATTGATGTAAATGTTAAGAATAGCATCTGTAGCAAGGAAAGCTTCTGGAATAGATAATCTCTTGTTTGCACTATCATCAAGAGTTCTTTCAAACCACTGATTAGCAGCTGTGAAAGCAGGATTAAGTGTATCAACAATAATATATCTAGCAAGAGAAGCCATTCTTTCACTTCTCATAGGATTTCTCTTATAAGCCATAGCAGATGAACCAATCTGGTTCTTTTCAAATGGTTCTTCCATTTCCTTAAGGTGCTGTAAAAGACGCATATCATTAGAGAACTTAGTACAGCTCTGTGCAATGCCACCTAATACGTTAGCAAAAACTGAATCAAGTTTTCTAGTATAAGTCTGACCACTTACAGCAAAAACGTCCTTAAAGCCCATCTTTTCAGCAATCATCTTATCGAGCTTCTTAACCTTGTCTGTATCATTGTTAAAAAGTTCCATAAAACTAGCCTGAGTACCGGTTGTACCCTTTGAGCCTAAAAGCTTTGCACTAGAAAGAGCAAAATCAACAGCATCTAAATCCATCATTAAATCCTGAATCCAAAGAGTAGCTCTCTTACCTACAGTAGTAGTCTGAGCAGCCTGAAAATGTGTAAAACCAAGTGTAGGTAAATCCTTGTACTTAAGTGCAAATTCAGACAACTTTTCGATAACAGATAAAAGCTTAACTCTTACAAGCTTCATAGCTTCAACCATAAGGATAACATCTGTATTATCGCCTACATAACAGCTTGTTGCACCAAGATGAATAATACCCTTAGCCTTTGGACACTGCTGACCATAAGCATAAACGTGTGACATAACATCGTGACGAACGAGTTTTTCTCTTTCACGAGCTACTTCATAGTTAATTTCATCCTGATGAGCCTTTAATTCATCAATCTGTTCCTGTGTAATATCAAGTCCTAATTCCTTTTCTGTTTCAGCTAAAGCAATCCAAAGCTTTCTCCAAGTCTTGAACTTTTTATCTGGTGAGAAAATGTACTTCATTTCCTCACTTGCATATCTGGAATTAAGGGGACTTTCATATGTGTTATTCATTTGTAAAATCCTCCTACTTTAATAAATGGTCTACTTCAACAGGGTAGTTACCTGTGAAACAGGCATCGCAGAAACCACAACTACTGTTTGGAGCAATGTTGTGAAGGTTCTCAAGGCTAAGATATTCAAGAGAATCTGCGTTAATAATCTTTCTAGTTTCTTCTGTAGTATGGTTGTTAGCAATAAGTAAATCTCTATCAGGAATATCTGTACCGAAGAAACATGGCCACTTAAATGCTGGAGCACTAATTCTTACATGAACTTCCTTTGCACCTGCATCTCTTAAAAGTTTAACAATTCTTCCACTTGTAGTACCACGAACGATACTATCATCAACCATAATTACTCTCTTGCCCTGAACTGCACTCTTTAAAACATTGAGCTTCATCTTTACAGCAACTTCTCTTGCACCCTGAGTAGGCTTGATGAAAGTTCTGGCAATATACTTATTCTTAATAAAACCAGTATCAATAGGAATACCACTATATTCAGAATAGCCCTGAGCAGCAGAAAGACCTGAATCCGGAACACCAATAACTATATCTGCATCCACTGGAGCCTGCATAGCCAAGAATGCACCGGCACGTTTTCTACACTCGTGAACTACTTCGTTCTGTATTGTACTATCAGGTCTAGCAAAGTAAATGTGTTCAAAAATACACATACTGCTAGGAACAGAATCACAAAGTTCTGTATCTTCTGTCATAAAGTAACCATCGCCACCATCTCTTGCTGCTTCAATAGTAACGATTTCACCTGGAGCTATATCTCTTACAAATTCTGCATCAATGGCATCAAAAGCACATGTCTCGCTTGCAAAAACAACAGCGTCATCTCTTTTGCCCATCTGAAGTGGTCTAAATCCCCACTTATCTCTAGCTGCAATAAGTTTGTTAGGACTCATAACCAAGAGAGAATATGCACCCTTTAACTTTTTCATTGCATTTTTAACAGCACTTTCAATAGAACCAGCTGTAATACGTTCTCTTGCAATTAAATATGCAATGATTTCTGTATCAGCAGTAGTCTGGAAGATAGCACCACTATGTTCAAGTTCCTTACGGATTTCATCAACATTAGTAATGTTACCGTTGTGGCTAATAGCAAGTGTACCCTTAATATATCTAAGAACTAATGGCTGAACATTTTCTCTTGCACTACCACCAGCTGTAGAATATCTTACGTGACCTATTGCCATCCTACCACTTAATTTTCCAAGTATTTCTTCGTTAAAAACATCATTTACAAGTCCTACGTCCTTGTAGTGGTAAATTTCTCTATCTCTGTTGACTGCAATACCACAGCCTTCCTGACCTCTGTGCTGTAAGGCTACAAGGCCATAATATGTAGTGTTAGCTGGGTTGCCCTTTGGGTCAAATATACCAAACACACCACATTCTTCGTGAAGCTTTGCCATTTTGTTACCTCCGATTATTTGTAGAACTCAGTTAATCTGCCCCATACTTCTCTGTAAACATCGCCAAATTCGCCAAGGTCAAGTCTAAATCTGTCCTTGTCTAATTTCTTGTTTGTTTCAGCATCCCAAAGTCTGCAAGTATCAGGACTGATTTCATCAGCAAGAACAATTTCGCCATCAGCAGTCTTACCAACTTCTATTTTAAAATCAATAAGCTTGATACCAATATTAAGGAAAATCTTCTTTAAACATTCATTTACCTTAAATGCCATATCGGAAATAACCTGTAATTCTTCCTTTGTTACAATACCTAAAGCAAGAGCCTGGTAATCATTGATTAATGGGTCACCAAGTTCATCATTCTTGTAGCTGTATTCAAGAGTTGGAGAAACAAAAGCTGTACCTTCTTCAACACCATATCTCTTTGAAAAAGAGCCTGCAGCAACATTACGAACAATTACTTCCAAAGGAATGATGTCAACTTTCTTAACCAAAGTTTCTCTTGGAGAAAGTTCCTCAACTAAATGAGTCTTAATACCATCCTTTTCAAGAAGCTTGAATATAAAGTTAGCCATCTGGTTATTAATAACGCCCTTACCTTCAAAAGAACCTTTTTTAAGTCCGTTGAAAGCTGTAGCATCGTCTTTATATTCAAAAATACAAAGATTAGGGTCTTCTGTAGCGTAAACCTTCTTTGCCTTACCAACATAGAGTAAATCAAGCTTTTTCATTAATAATTACCTCACTTTATTAATATAAATAATGGTCCTTATTTATCATACCAAATTTTTGTTGAATAATCAAATTTTTTTTACATTAATAAAGACTAAAAATAAAGATTGATTTTTCCTATTTTATACAATATTGCCTATAAGTTATAATTTTATTAAGCTTTATAGCTTTTATTTCTTTATTTGAATATTTATTTCTGTATTTTCATTATTTTCTGAAATTTCACATTTTGCATCTAATCCTGTACTATTTACAGTTGCAACGGCGTCATTAAGTGCAGCTGTTAAATATCTCAAATCTTTCATTTTTCTGCGTTTAAAACTATTTCCTGTTTCATTTTCTCCAACTGCCAATTTGTGCATTTCATAATCCACAATTTCTTCAGTACGTTTAGAACTAAGGTCTAAGTTAATAACTTTTTTCAATACTTTTTCCTGTATTTTTTCATCTTCTAATTGAGATACAGCAATAGCATTGTCCTTTGTTATTTTCATATCCACTATTAAGTTCTTCATTTCGTTTGATAATGTTAATAATCTGGCTGCTTTTTCTATGTACTCAACAGATTTTCCTGTAATATGACTAATGTCGCTATAGGAATAACCAAAACAGTCCCTCATAATTTTTATTCCTTCAGCTTCTTCCATATAGTTGAAATCTTCTCTTTGCATATTTTCAACCATATTTAACATTGCAGCCTCTCGTCCCTCAACATCAACAATAATTGCCGGCACAGCATCAAATCCGGCTATACGACTTGCTTTTAACCTTCTCTCACCTATTACAAGTTCATATATGTTTTTGTTCAATATTCTAACGCATATTGGTTGCAAAACCCCATATCTTTTAATAGAACTTGCTAATTCCTCCAAATCAACTGAACTATAATATTTTCTAGGCTGATACGGATTAGGTAGGATTTTATTTACCGACAAATAAATTATTTCATTTGATGAGTAATAATCTCTGTTCATTTTTCTAACCCCCATTCATCTATAATTATATCATTTTAAGCCCATATTGCTAGAAAATTAATACTCTTTTTTTCGACTTAATAACTGTAACAAATTAAATAAGAACTGCATATAAATAAAGGTATAATATTGGAGGTATAATATATGGATACTTATCCTAACCAGTATATTCCCAAGCTTATATTGGATTATATGTCTGACGAATTAGCTGATAGCGATTTTTATAAAAGACTTGCCTCAACAGTAAAGGAAAAAGATGTAGAAGAAATTTTGCGTAATATAAGTATAGACGAAGAAAAGCATTATAAAATGCTAGAAAAAATATATGAAAGTATTACCGGTCAAAAAGCAAATGTAACCGATTTTACCCCCGAGGAACTTTCTGACAATATATTTTTAAATTTAGATAAAAGAGTTATGGAAGAATTAAATGCTGTTGAAAATTACCGTTCTCTTATGTTTGCCCTATCGGAACAATGGATGAGAGATTATTTAACTGAAATTTATACCGATGAACAAAATCATGCTGCAAAGCTCAGTTTCTTATACAGCAAATATTTGAAATAGTTTTAAAATTCCTTTCCAATATAAAAACAGACCCCAAAATCGGGGTCTGTAAAAAGTTATTATTTTTCATTTGGCATTAAGAATGTTGAATCCAATGCTTTCTGTAAAATATAAGCTGCGTCTTTTGCTGTCAACTGACCGTCATTGTCAGCATCAAGTAATTCAAAAGCATTTATAGCTACATCTTCAATAGCAACTTTTGCACCAGTAAGAACCTTCTGCAATACTAAAGCTGCATCATCAGCTTCTACTGTACCATTGCCATCAGCATCACCCTTAACCGGCTTACTTGGGTCTGGTGTAGGAACTTCTGTTGTAGACTCAGTTGTGCTTTCTGTTGTTGTTTCTGTACTAGTTTCTGTTGTTGTTTCAGTTGTACTCTCTGTAGTAGTTTCTGTACTTGTCACAGTTGTTGTTTCTGTACTAGTTTCTGTTGTTGTTTCAGTTGTGCTTTCTGTACTTGTTTCTGTTGTTGTTTCGCCACCATTATATGGAACGCCTACAACAGGTTTAGAAACAACTAAGTTTCTGTCTGTATCCTTTGTAGCTGTAATATTGTAAACAGCATTTACAGACTTAGCAGAAATAGTACCGTTTAATACTGTACCGTCTACTGTAAGCTGTACTGTCTGATTATCTAAATCAATTATAAATTCATATTCGTACTTGTGGTTAGCTACAATGCCATTACTTGAAGAAATATACTTGCTTCCACCTGTACGAAGTGCTATATTTTTAGCTTTTTGGCTATCTGATGCCAAATCGGCTATATCTATAACATTTCCGTTTTCATCAAGACCTTTTATCTGAACAAACGCCCACTTGCCAGACACCTTCATTGGTATTGCATAACCTCTTACAACAACTTTACCAGAACTAATAGGTTCAAAAGAATTTGTCCAAGTTGCTGCACAGTTTGATGAAGTATCATTTAAAAGGTAATCCTCACTTGCTTCCTGATAAATAACTTCTGCTTTTCCATTAGGTGCTGTTCCTACAGGATTTACACCAGCCTCCTGTGTTAAATCAACTGTCACAATAGGGAAAGCTGTTGTTGTTTCAGTAGTAGTTTCTGTTGTTGTAGTAGTTGTTGTTGTCTGTGTAGTAGTCTCTGTTGTTGTTTCAGTTGTAACAGAACTAACATCAAAAGTTAAAGAACTGATATTTGATGTACCCTTACTTGTTACAGAATAAGTACCCTTTTCAATTTCAACTGAACCACCTGCAATAACTTCAACAGATGTACCACTACCTATATTTGTAATTGTAAGGTTATCACCTGTAAATGCTGGTGTAAATTTAGTTTTTCCATTAACTGTAAAGCTAATAGCTGAGTCATCACTATTCTTTAATGTACCACTATTTTCAACAATATCACTTAAGGCATAGTCAATATTTGCTACATTTGCCTCTTTTTCAATACAGTCGTTTGCACCTGTATTTGCTGTACCGATATTATATGTACCTGAAGATACGACATTTGCTGATGTTGTAGTTTCAGTTGTACTTTCTGATGTAGTTGTATCCTTTGAAGAATCATGAACAGCAAACTTCAAACTTACAACCTTTGCTTCTTTGTAAACCTTTTTACCTGGGTCAAAAATACTAGACTGAATTACATATGTACCAGCTGGAAGAACTGCTGTACCTGAAGTATTGATATATTCCTTACCACCCTCTGAATAAAGGATAGGAACAGCTGTTGCCTGCATACCTTCCATTGTAACATCAGCAGTTTCATTTAATGTAAATACAAGACCTAAATCTTTAATTGTGATACTATCTGGTGCAACCTTTGTAGGGTTAATAACAATATTATCTACAGTCTGCTTACCAGTTGATGTAATTGTTGTCTTGTTATAAGCCTTTTCATAAGGAACTGTTACTGGAGCAGTTGGTAAATAGTCACTATCAATAATAGAAGCATTTACTTCCTCAGCCTTAACAGGATTTTCTTTCATTGTACCGGCATAAGCCTTAACATCTGCCATAATTTCCTTAGAATCAGTTAAAAGTTTATAATTTCCATTTGGAATATAGCTTAATGATGGGTTAGTATCAAAGTTAGCATATGTTGATGAACTAGATACTGTATCACTCTTGTTTGCCACTTCTGTCTGTTGCTGATTACCAGAACAGCTAATAAAGAAGTTATTGTAGCTCTTACAAACACCACCAGATTTTACCTGACAAGCATTTTTTACTCTGTTAAATACATTGTATTCAGCAAAAATAAAAGCATTAGCTCTTGGGTTTACAGCATAGTCTGTCTGACCTTCATAATAGTTGTTGTACATATGGACATCAGACTGTCTTGCCAATGGTCCTCTTGCCTGACAATCAATGTAGTGGTTGTTAGCCATTGTAAGGTGGAACTGCATACTTGAATCAGATGAACCTACAAGATTTGTCTTGTGACAATTTCTGTAAGTACAGTATTCCATTGTATAGTATTCGCCACGCTTAAAGTCGCAAGAACCGTCGCCCTCTTTTTTATCACTTTCTGCTGGCTTAGCACAATAACCAGCTTCAAAAGAATTGTGGTGAATCCAACATCTTCTAACAGGAGCAGTAATCTGTGAACCTGTCTGAATACCTTCCATACCTAAAGCATCTTCAGGATAGTTTTGGAAATTAAGATTTCTTGCTTCAAAGCCGTAGCCATACTGAGAATATGCACTAGAACACATATAGTGGAAACCCCAGCCGTCTATTGTAGCATCATAACCGATACCTTCAATAGTTACATTTGAGGCATCTTTCATTCTAGCCATGTGACCGTTATCGCCCTCTGTACCACCATTATTTACACTATCATATTCTGTAAGACCTTCTGGACTTGTAACTTTACCTATAAATCTAACATCAAGAGGTGTACCGTCCATTGACAATTTTCTTAAAATATAGTTATTTGTATTGTATGTACCCTTTGATGCACCCTGTGCACCTACTGAGTTAAGAATATTACCAATACCTGTTACAGTTGTACCGTCTTTAGATGTAATAGAAACTGTATCCTTATTTTCATCTGTTACATAAAGTACAATAGCATTTGACTTTAATGTACCGTCATCATTGTATGCACCAACACCATCAGTATAATTAAAATGTGCAAAACCGTCACGTCTGAAAGCGTCAGTTCTTACTGTCTTTTCAATTACGTTACCATCAGATGATGTAATTTTCAAATTATAATCAGTATTTCCTTTTAATCCGGGAATATCAACTCTTGCTGTACTGCCATAAGCTCTGATAAGTTCAGAATCAACATTGGTGTAATCTGCTGAACCTGCTAACTTATAAGCTACACTTGCTCCCTTCGGATTGCTGTCGTTCCACGTTGCATAGGCTGATTCGAACCAACCACCACAACTAAGAGTATCAGCAGCAAAAACATTTGTTATTGTAAGCCCTGAAAAAACCATTACTGTAGCTAAAACAGTACTTACAACTCTTGAAAATAGTTTCATTTGTAATACCTCCTAATATTAATTTTCACGTCTTCGATAAGTGTAACATTTCAAAAAGTCAAAATCTATGCACATTTTGTATAATATTAACAAAATTATTTAGGAAGTATTAACAAAGCCGAAAAATACAATGTATATTTTATTAACTTTTATTAAATTTTATTGAACAAATATATTTACTAATGTAAATTTATAATGTAAAATGTGAATATAAACACAAAAGAGTGAGGTAAAACTTTATGAAAAAATTTTTAAACGAGTTTAAGGATTTTGCTATGAAAGGCAATATGATTGACTTGGCAATAGGTGTTGTTATTGGTGGTGCTTTCAGTAAGATTGTAACTATGATTGTTGATTGTATTATTACTCCTCTAATTTCACTTATAATTATCCTTCTCACCGGTAAGGCTGATACAAACCAACTTTTTGGTACTATTACAGTAGGTCCTTTTCCTATTGGTCAGCTTATAAGCTCTGTAATTGACTTTCTTATTACAGCCGTTGTCCTTTTCATTATAGTAAAGGCAATAAACAAATTACAGTCTATAGGTAAAACTGAAGAAGCTGAAAAACCAGTAACTAAGACTTGTCCTTATTGCAAATCTGAAATTAATATTGAAGCTACTAGATGTCCACATTGTACATCTGAAATAGAGTAAAAAAACAGGTAATACAGCTATTTTGCTGTATTACCTGTTTTCTATTTATTATATGAAAATGAACCAATCACATCATTGTTATAATAGAATTTGCCATTATAAAACCACCATCTATTACCTACGGCATATCTACCACTTTTAATGACTTTTTTATTTTCTTTTAAATATGTATATATATTACATAATACAACCTTATTTAAACAGTTTAAATTTGTCTCATTAGGCACTTTATTGTCAATAATCTTTTTTACATATGTAGCATTTACATCTTTTTCAATAATTATATCTAAGGATAAATTGTCATTGTCCTCTTTCTCATTTTGACCTGTTAATTTTTCAAATTTAAAATTATCATTTACCAATTCATCAAAAGTTGGATTAGTTTTGCAAAATTCATATTCACCTGACTGTAACTTTAAATTATTTTCATACATATAATTTGCTACTTCAGCTCTACATTCTGGAGGTATTTCCTTGAATATATCATATTTTCCCTCGCAAAATGCAAAATTCCTATAGTCTACAATCTCATCTTTTTCAATGGTAACCGGAATAAAGTCTTTTGTTGTTTTAATCTTGCTTAATTCATAGCAGGTTAATCCTATTAAAACTAACAATACCACCACTATTATTATCACAATATACAGCAATATTTTTAAAGCCTTCCTCATTGAACCCCTCCTTAAAACATATCCCTCAACTTTATATTTATATTTTATCACTAAAAATAAAGTATAACAACAAAAAAGCATTTCCGAAAAATCGAAAATGCCTTTTACTATGCGGAATGTGGGACTTGAACCCACACGCCTTACGACACAAGAACCTAAATCTTGCGTGTCTGCCAATTCCACCAATTCCGCACAACGGATTGATTTTATCATCTTTATTGATAATTGTCAAGGATTTTATTCTGAATTATTTTTATTAACTATTGTTTATATTGCATTATTCTGATTATTTGGTATAATAATTACATTAAAACTTACGAGGTGAATAAAAATGCAGAAATGGAAAGAAAATATACGCAGTATAGAACCATATATTCCAGGTGAACAGCCACAGTTCTCTGATATGATAAAGTTAAACACAAACGAATGTCCTTATCCACCATCTCCTATGGTAGAAAAAGTCCTTAAGAAATGTGATTATTCTAATCTTAGACTTTATCCTAGCTTTACTTTTAAGCCACTTAAGGAAGTTCTTTGCAAAACTTATAATATTGCAGAAAACGAAATTTTCTTTGGTAATGGCTCAGACGAAGTTCTTGCCCTTGCTTTTATGACTTTTTTCAATTCTAAAAAGCCAATATTGTTCCCTGATATTACATATTCATTTTATGATGTATGGTGCAATTTATACCAAATTCCTTTTGAAAGAATACCTCTTAATGAAAAGTTTGAATTTAATGTTGAAGACTATAAAAGAGAAAATGGTGGTATCGTAATTACAAACCCTAATGCTCCAACAGGTATCTATATGGAGCTTGACTCTGTTGAGGAAATAGTAAAAGCTAACCAAGACAGCATCGTAATTGTAGACGAAGCATATATTGATTTTGGTGGCAAGTCAGCTATTGACCTTATACACAAGTATGAAAACTTAGTAGTAGTTCAGACTTACTCTAAATCAAGAGCCTTAGCCGGTATCAGAATGGGTTACGCAATGGCTAATTCTTATTTGATTGATGCTATGAAGGCAGTTAAAAACAGCTTTAATTCATATACTATAACTACACTTTCACAGGATATTGCAACAGCCTCAGCAAAGGACAGTCAATATCTTAAGGAATGTACAGATAAAATTAAAAGCTCAAGACAGTGGACTGTTGATGAATTAGACAAATTAGGTTTTGAAACACTTCCAAGCTCTGCTAACTTTATTTTTACAACAAATAAGAACATAGATGCTAAAGACCTTTTTGAATATCTTAAAGAACGTAGGATTTTTGTAAGATACTTTAACAAGCCAAGAATTAACCAGTACCTTAGAATTACAATAGGTACACAGGAACAAATGGAAGCACTTGTTGAAGCTATTAAGGAATATAAATAGGAGAATTATATGAAAGATAAAAACGCCCTTTTACGTTACTTTACCGTTGATTTGGTTATATGGGCATTAGTTAAATTCAGTATTGGTCTTAGCCAAAGTGTTTGGGGACAGAGCCTCAACAGATATGTCCTTTGTATGGTTATGGCAGGTACATTTTTAGTCCTTTATCTTGCTGCTTATGGCTTACTTATTACTGATGAAGTAAAGGCAAGTAAAATTAATCAGCCAAGATTTAGAATGGCGTCATTAGCTATTTCATTTATGCTAGTTTCATTTGTTGAAAAATTAATTAATATGATTTAATAGAAAAAGTCGGTACAATTTCAATAACTGTACCGACTTTTATTAGCTTTGTGTAGTTGTTTCACTTTGCTGTTTTTCTTTTATTTCATTTGCATACTTGCCTAAAGTATTTTGCTGGAAATAGTATTGTAAATATCCACCACAAATATCATCATATATAGCAACGTTACTATCAAGTGTCCAGTTTCCCTTTTCATTTTTTACAAAATTGAAAACTGTGTCAGACTCTTTTTTATCTGCGTACTTTATTTCATCATCAATTATTCCACTAAATACCTTGTCCATATCTTTACCACTATTACCCGGTGTCATATATTCCACCATAAGACGGCTAGATATGTTAGACATAATCTTTGCAAAATCAAGGGTTGTAATATGAGCCTTTACTGTTGCTTCATTGCCATTTTCTGAGCTTTCCACAATTTCACACTTTAAATTCTTAGCCATAGCCTTAAAAAGTTTAACATTGTTTTCTTCATCCGGCTTATACATACCCTGAAAATATGGGTATTGGTCACTTGTCAACTTATACATAGCATCAAAATTTTGTGTTTGAAAATCCTGAACAAAGGATAAAACATATTCTTCATATTTATTTTTAGGCTTTGAGCCACAGGCTGTAATTCCCATACACATTACTATACTCAAAAATAGTGTCAAAATTCTTTTCATAAAAAACCTCCAAAACATATTACGTCAATTATAACATATTTTTTTTATATTTTAAATCACAATTTTATTAGTTTTTAATATTATACATTGAGAGGGACAAAAAGGAGGATTTAAAAATGGGAGTATTTGATTTTGAAACTAACTGTGCAGGTGGAAACAATCGTATTAAAGACGAATGTATTATTGCCTTCAAAGTATATGATTCTTGCCGTCAGCAGGATTGCCTTGACAGAGCTCAGGTTGGTCTTGCAAGAGCAGCAAAAAGTGGAACTTTCTGTGGCACTAGCTACGATGCTGGAGAGTTAATTGTACCTCCTCCATTGGCTACAGGGGTTTTTATGAAGGATGTAAAGGTTAAGAAAGTTAATGTTTTAAGCAAAACTGAAAGTCAGTTTAAGCGTGGTTACTGGGATATTGAACTTGCTTATATTATTGAATACAAACTTGTATTTAAGGGTACTGGTGGTACTGAAATTTGCAGAATTCCTGCACAAAACACATTTATTAAGTCTGTTTCACTCTTTGGTTCAGAGGCAACTAACACTACAATCTCTACAGATTTAAGTGTCTTCGGTACAAATTCCTTTGATATGGATGCTGACCCATTTGTTTATGTTGAATCTAAGGCTGTTGGACTTAAAGCACAGCTTTTCTACAGCCGTTGCTGTCCAGAAGAACAGACTGATACAGCTGATGGTGTAAGAGTTCATATTGGACTTTTCACAATTATAAAGCTCTACAGAATAGTTAATCTTTCTGTTAAGTCAAATGGTTTCTGCATACCTGAAGAATGTGAAGATACTGGTTCTACTGAGCCTTGCGAATTTTTCAACGGACTTGATTTCCCTCTTGATTTCTTTGCACCACCTCAGAAACCTGAATTTATGGCAGGCATAAGCAATAATATTCCAAATACAGCTAACGAAAATGATAACAATAACCATAATCATCATTGTCCTTGCTGTAAAAAATGCTAGGCTATAAAAATTTTATTTTTTGAATATTGACAAAACACAATTAATAATATATAATACGAACTAATGTAATTTTCCCCTTTGGCTCTAGTAGCCAAGGGGTTTTTCAATATAAGGGGGGTTGGCTTTGACTAACTTATTAACAAAACTTTTCATCAGGAACTCTGATGATATAAACAATCCTGTAGTCCGTAAACATTATGGCACATTGGCCGGAGTTGTAGGTATATTTTGTAATCTACTTTTGTTTACAATCAAAATACTTGCCGGACTTTTAACCGGAGCTATTTCTATTGTGGCTGATGCCTTCAATAACCTTTCTGATGCCGGTTCTTCTATAGTAACTCTTATAGGTTTCAGAATGGCTGGAAAGCCAGCAGACCACGACCACCCATTTGGTCACGGCAGAATAGAATACATTGCAGGTCTTATAGTCTCTGCTCTTATTTTATTAATGGGCTTTGAGCTATTAAAAAGCTCCGTTGAAAAAATTTTAAATCCAACATCTCTTGAATCTTCAAATATTTCAATTTTAATATTGATTGTTTCTGTTTGCATTAAACTTTGGATGGGATTTTTTAATAGAAAAATAGGTAAAAAACTTAATGCCTCTGCTATGATAGCTACTTCTGCTGACAGTTTCAACGATTGTGTTGCTACAACAGCTGTACTTATAGGTTTCTTAGTATTCAAATTTGCAAATATTAACTTAGATGGTTATATGGGTGTTGCCGTTGCCCTCTTTGTTATGTGGGCAGGTTACAATACAGCAAAAGATACTATTGAACCACTTCTTGGCCTTGCCCCTGACCCTGAATTTGTATTAAATGTTAAAAACTGTGTATTAGAAAGAAAAGAAATTTTAGGCATACACGATATGCACGTTCACGATTATGGTCCTGGTAGAGTTTATGTATCAATGCACGCAGAAATTCCTAGTGATATGGACGTTTTAAAAGCTCACGACATTATAGATTCTGCTGAAGAAGAAGTATCATCAAAATTTAAGTGCGAAGTAAGTATTCATATGGACCCAATAGAAGTTAATAACCCTCTTGCTAATGAATTAAAACTCAAGTTAATGGAAATTTTAAATACTATTGACCCTACACTTAGTTTTCACGATTTTAGAATTACAAACGGACCAATGAGAAAAAATATTATTTTTGATTTGCTTGTGCCTTTTGATTGCTACTATGATGACGTAACATTAAGAAAAATGATTAAAGATAAATTTACAGAAATTGACAGTACCTATTTCTGTGTTATACACATTGATAAGGGTGTTAATTGACAATAAAAAACTTTTGTTGTATAATGAATAGGTTGAGTTTTCTCAACCTATTTTGTTTCTGTAGCTCAGCTGGATAGAGCGACCGCCTCCTAAGCGGTAGGTCGGGTGTTCGAATCACCTCAGGAACAGCCTTTAGGATAGACAAAATGTCTATCCTATTTTTTTATTCAACTTAACAAGTTAAGTCATCGGATTTATCTTTCCGATTCACTATAAAAATCCCCTTACCTAATTGGTAAGGGGTAAATTTTATGCTTTTTCTACTTTTGCTTTTTCAATGGTCTTACACTGTTCAATAAGTTTGTGCACATCTTCAATCTTATCAGTCTTTCTATTAGCTATAACATCAAAGCCACAATATTTATTAACACCGTCTACTTTACGTTCTAATACAAGATAAGTATGTTCTCTATGAGGATTTCTTGATACATACTTATTCTGAACATAATCACTTAATTCGCCATACTTATCTTTATTTTCTTCTTTAAGTAATTCAGTTGATGTAGTCATAAAAGCATCAACAATATCATTCTTTTCAATAATCCTTTTAAGATTACTAGAACTTACTTCTATATTTTCTGGGAAACATCTTATCATACAAAATGCACCAATAGGTAAATCTGTACCAGCCAAATGACGAAGGAAAACAGAACATCTCAAACCTTGCTGTTCAAGTTCTTTTCTCTTTTCATCAATAGAGCTTTGAATATCTGCACCACTTGTAAAAATCTTAAAGCACATATAAAGTATAAAAGCAATTACAATAGCCGCAGCAATATATTTAATCATATAAACTACCTCCCTCAGAAAGCACCAAGGCTTTCTATTTTTTAGATTGTTAATATTATAACACTATTTTAAACAAATTTCAATAGTTTTTAAGATATTTTTTATTAATTCTTCACAAATTAGGCGACTTTTCAGAATAAATACCTTTATACACTAATAACATTGTAACGGCAGGTGATTAGTATGACAAAAACTGAATTATTAGCTGAAATAGAAAATTTTAAACAAAAAGATAGCCTTCCCTATTTAAACAACAAAGAATATAAGAGATTATTTCTCAGATATTGTTCAAAAGAAAAAGAAGAATTCATATTTGAAGAATTAATAAGAATATTTGTTCTGACAGATAATGATGAGATAAAATTAAAAATACTTGAACTACTGTATAATATAAATTACAAAATTAACTAACAAAGCAAAAAAGATATTTTGAACTAACTCAAAATATCTTTTTTTATTAAAATTATTTATTTATAATAAGTGCCATAAACACTAAATCTTCGTCACCAATATTTTCAAGACCATGACCATTGCCTTCTTCACAGAAAGTGCAATCTCCAGCCTTTACTGTATATTTTTCTCCGTTATCACTGTACTCACCGGTACCAGAAAGAATGAAATAAGTTTCAGTATTACCGTGATGTTCGTGGTAGCCTAAAGAACTTCCTACCGGAATAGTAACCTTAGCATACATTTTACACTTGCCATCAAGTTCCTTTTCTCCAAGCAAATGTTCAATAGTCATAGGACCTTTTCCACCAGCATTATTTTCAACAGTTATAACTTTTCTTTCGCCATTAGATGTCATTATACAACACTCCCTTCTATGTACAGTTTAGCACAATTTTATAAAAAGTAAAGTCATTTATTTATTGTTAAGAACAAAAAGTGGCATAGAGAAATCTACGCCACCTTGTCTTTTATATCTGCTTATTTACTGTTTTATATTCATTATCAAATCTAAAGAATGGGCAACCTGCTGTATTTTCACGCATAAAATTTTCCATTTCATCTTCATCTAAATCTACAAGACAAGTATAACATTCGTATTCTTCGTCATAAACATAATTTAAACAGCTTTCGCAATTTCCTTGTTTACTCATCTTTTTTCTCTAAATCGTCAGGTAATTTATTAAAATAACCTTCAAGTCTAAAAATAGGCTGACCCATTTCAGAAAACTTCTTTTCATATTCTGTCATAACATTTCCTTCATAGTCACTATTGTGTAAATCCAAAGAAATGTTGTGTAATCTCCAACCCTTATCTGCAATTTCATTAAGACTGAAATCAAATAATGGCTGATTATCTGTCTTCATAAAGACTTCTCCACCCTTTTCACCGAAAAGAACTTCGTATAAATTAAGGAAATTTCTGTGAGTAAGTCTTCTCTTTGCCCACTTCTTACGCTGACGCCAAGGGTCGCAAAAGTTAATGTAAAGTCTTTCAACTTCGCCAGTTTCAAAAATTTCATTAATGTTAGCTACATTTTCAACCATAAATCTAATATTTTCGCCAACACCACTTTCACGACTTTTTTTAAGAGCAGCTGCCACAATCTGGTCTTCCTTTTCCATACCAATAAAATTGATATTTGGATAAAGCTTGCTCATTTCACTTAAAAAGCCACCTTTTCCACAACCTATTTCAACATATATAGGATTATCGTTGCCAAAAGCTTCATTCCACTTACCCTTATTTTCTGTTGGATTAGTGACAAGAGCCTTATTGTTAGCCATTTCAGCTTCTGACCACGGTTTTCTTCTGTGACGCATAAATTTATCCTTTCTAACACTTTAATAAACAATAGCAGGACTCTCCTGCCTTTAATTCTCCACCATTCATAGGTTTACATTCTTTAAAGCCCTGTATCTGAGCTTCTAATTTGTAAGATGGGTCATATTTACAAGGTACACCCATCCAATAGTTTTTGCCATCTCTGCCCAATAGCAAATGTTTATATTCCCTACAGCCTTTTATAACAAATGGATTATTGCAATATTTCCATAAATCTTTTACTGCACAAATCTCTCTGATATTAACCTTAACCCACTTTATATTGTCATCGCCAAAAGGCTTTACTTCATTGCGAGAAAATATGTAATCTGTATTTGCTGACACAGTAATTGCCTGTATTTCATCAATACTATCACTAAATTCATTTACCAGTTGAACTATTTTTTCTTTGTCCTTCTGATTAATTTCTTCAGTAGCATTTTCAGCTATACTATTTTGTGGTTCTTCTTCAATTTCTGCAACAGGTTGTTCCTTTTCTATATTTTCAACCTTATCTTCCACAACTGCACTTACAATTTCCTCAGGTTCTTTAACCTCTATAATTTCAGGCTTAATAGCCATAATAGTTTCAGGCTGTTTATGATTTTCCGGCTTTGCCATAAGGCACTGTTGCCAGTTATATTCATCTTTTACAAAACCAATAAGAGGTGCTTTATCTTTAACAAGAACAGCAAGGGCTCTGATGTCTGAAAGTACACCATCAGGCTTAAACTCCCATTTTACTTCGCCCCTGCCACTATTATTTACATATAAAGGTCTGTCCACTTCAATGCTGTCATCTTTACTTAAAACACAAACTCTGTAATCATTGTCACTCTTTAACCCTTGAGCCTGCAAAAGAAGTCTACCTCTGCCATTCCTGATTTCAACAATAGCTCTGCCAACGCAACCTCTGACATCTTTTACATAATCACTACAGCCCTGTTTTAATGTAATAAAAGTTCTTGAATACGCCATAATTTATCCTCCTATTAAATAGTATTTCTATTCAATAGAGTATGAGGTAATTAGGACAGATATTCCTTTTTACTTTATATATTTTTCAGCCTCGTCAGTAATTTTACCATAATCTTCAAGGGTAAGACTTTCTCCTCTCACTCTTTCATCATAGCCAAGGCCATTAAGCATTTTACCAATTTCATCTTTTGACAAAGTAAGTAATCCACTACTAAAAATACAGTTTACTAAAGTTTTTCTTCTCTGACTAAAAGCAGCCTTTATAAACTCAAACATAAACTTTTCATTATTTACCTGTACCTTTGGCTTATCCATAACTGTCAACTTAATTACAGCTGAATCAACATTAGGTCTAGGCATAAAGCAGTTTTGTGGTACATTTGCCACAAGGTAAGGTTCACAATAATACTGTACAGCAAGTGAAAGTGAACCGTAATCCTTAGTAGATGGCTGTGCCTTCATTCTATAAGCTACTTCCTTTTGTATCATTACTGTAATGCTTTCAACAGGAATATGATTTTCAAGCACATTCATAATAATAGGAGTAGTAATATAGTATGGTAAATTAGCTACCATTTTTATTTTCTTGTCTGGATATTTTTCAGCAATAGCATTTACATCTACTTTCAAAATATCCTCATTTATTATTTCAATATTATCAAAATCCGATAAAAGTTCCCCTAAAATAGGCACAAGTGTAGTATCTATTTCTACAGCTACAACCTTATAAGCCTCTTTTGCAAGAGCCTGTGTAAGTGTACCTATACCAGGACCTACTTCTATAACCACATCGTCTTTTGAAATTTCAGCTGAAGACACAATTTTGCCCAGAACTCTCTCATCAACGAGAAAGTTCTGACCAAAGTTCTTCTTAAAACTGAAACCATATTTTTCAACTATTTTTTTTGTTTTATAAGCTAAACTGGCTTCCATTATTTTAACATATCCTCAACAGTTGTCTTAGCAGTTGCAAGGGCTTCATCAATCTTAGATGGGTCTTTACCACCAGCCTGAGCCATATTTGGACGGCCACCACCGCCACCACCACAAACAGTTGCAGCAGCTTTTACAATATTGCCGGCTTTAGCACCCTTCTTAACAACCTCATCACTACACATAACAACAAAATTAACCTTACCGTCTACATCAGATGCAAGAACGATAACACCTTCGCCACTCTTTTCCTTAATCTGGTCACCCATATTTCTAAGAGCATTCATATCAATGCCACTTACCTTAGCAGAAACATACTTAAAGCCGTTTACATCTTCAGCCTTAGCAATAATTTCATCTACAAGACCACCAGAAAGCTTAGATTTAAGACTTTCTAATTCGCTTGAAAGCTGTTTATTTTCTTCAAGAACGTGTTCAATCTTAGAAATAATATTCTTAGAGTTAGTACGTAATACACCGAAGATATTATTTAAAAGGAATTCAACATCTTCATAATGATTAAGAACGCCTGCACCTGTAAGAGCTTCAATTCTTCTTGTACCAGCAGCTACACCAGTTTCAGAAATAATCTTAAATGAGCCAATCTGAGAAGAATTTGAAATGTGAGTACCACCACAGAATTCAACAGAGTAATCACCAACACTTACAACTCTTACTACATCGCCGTACTTTTCACCAAAGAGTGCCATAGCACCAAGCTTTTTAGCTTCTTCCATAGGCATTTCTTCCATTTTTACTGGAATACTTGCAAGAATTTTTTCATTTACAATGTGTTCAACTCTAGCTAAATCTTCCTTGCTAATAGCTTCAAAGTGAGTAAAGTCAAAACGTAATCTATCCTTTGAAACATATGAACCGGCCTGTTCAATATGAGAGCCTAAAACTTCTCTTAAAGCAGCCTGTAAAATATGAGTTGCTGTATGGTTTCTAGCAATATCCATTCTATTCTTTACATCAATATCAAGGTCAATAGTATCGCCAACCTTAATCTGACCATTTTCAACAACACCTGTGTGGATAAACTTGTTGCCACCAAACTTAACACAATCATTAATCTTAATGTTGCAGTTATCGTTGTGCATTGTACCACAGTCGCCTACCTGACCACCCATTTCAGCATAGAAAGGAGTCTTGTCAACAACGATAGAAACCTTATCGCCTTCACTTGCAGTATCTACAACAGCGTCATTGCTTACAATAGCAAGAACCTTTGCACCGGCATAGCTGTAATCTGTATAACCAACAAATTCAGTAGACATAGCAGGGTCAAGCTGGTTGAATACAGTTTCATCAGCACCCATATAAGTGTCTGTTGCTCTTGCATTTCTAGCTCTTTCCTTCTGCTTCTGCATTTCAGCCTTGAAGGCTTCCATATCCATTGTCATACCCTGTTCTTCAAGAATTTCTTCCATTAATTCAACTGGGAAACCGTAAGTATCGTAGAGCTTGAATGAATCTGCACCACCGAGAATATCTTCGCCTTCCTGAGCCTTGATTTCTTCAATCTTCTGCTTTAAGAGTGAAAGACCTGTATCAATAGTTGCAGCAAATCTACTTTCTTCATTATTTAAAATATTGAAGATATGGTCCTTCTTATCAACAAGTTCAGGATAAGCCTTACCGGAATTTTCAATAACAACCTTACATACTTCTGTCATAAAGTTGCCTTCAATACCAAGAAGTCTACCATGTCTAGCAGCACGTCTTAAAAGTCTTCTTAATACATAACCTCTACCTTCATTAGAAGGAAGTACACCGTCAGCTGTCATAAATGCAACTGAACGAATATGGTCAGTAATAACTCTGATCGAAATATCAGTCTTTTCATTTACACCATATTCAACGCCGGCAAGAGCACATACCTTATCTCTAATAGCCTTTACTGTATCTACATCAAAAATAGAGTTTACACCCTGCATAACAGTTGCAATTCTTTCAAGACCCATACCAGTATCAATGTTAGGGTGGTCAAGATTAGAATAAGAACCGTCTTCTTCCTTACAGAACTGAGTGAATACAAGGTTCCAGATTTCCATATATCTGTCACAGTCACAACCTACTGTACAACCAGGCTGTCCACAGCCGTATTCTTCACCCTTGTCGTAGTAGATTTCAGAACATGGCCCACATGGACCTACACCATGTTCCCAGAAGTTGTCTTCCTTACCCATTCTGAAAATTCTTTCTGGAGCAAGACCAATTTCCTTGTTCCAAATATCGAATGCTTCGTCATCATCCTGATATACAGAAACATAAAGTCTGTCTTCAGGAAGCTTTACTACCTGTGTAAAGAATTCCCATGCCCAGTTAATGGCTTCTCTCTTAAAGTAGTCACCAAAAGAGAAGTTACCAAGCATTTCGAAGAATGTACCATGACGTGCAGTCTTACCTACATTTTCAATATCGCCTGTTCTGATACACTTCTGGCAAGTTGTTACTCTCTTTCTTGGTGGGACCTGCTGACCTGTAAAGAAAGGCTTTAAAGGTGCCATACCAGAATTAATAAGTAAAAGACTCTTGTCATTATGAGGTACTAATGACGCACTTGCCATTCTCAAATGACCTTTACTTTCAAAAAATGAAAGATATGCTTCTCTGATTTCATTTACTCCCATGAATTGCATTTGTAAATCCTCCAAAAAATTAAAGTGAAATTTTTAAAATAATAAAAAAAGCCCCCTTCTGCATAACAGAACAGGGGCGTTAATAAACACGGTACCACCCTGATTACGACAAACTGCCGTATCTCAAGTAACTTTTAACGCAAGTTAAACGGTGCAGTATTAATGCACACAGCATATATGGGTAGCTTCAATTTATTTTACGGAAATACTTTCACCAACCGTATTCTCTCTTTACCGATATTAAAATCTACTTATCCCGCTGTTAAACCAAAGTTAATTATATAAAATACGCCGACTTTTGTCAACATTATTTTATTATTTTGCTACAAAATAAGCAACTTCATTTGCTATTTTTGCCATTTCGTGTTCTTTTAAGTTGCTATTGTTTGTAACTGCATAAGTATAAGTCTTATCTGTCCAAGTAGCCTTTGGATAATTAATCTTGTCACCTTCAAGAGTAGCAAGACAACCATTTACAGTATACTTTGCAAGTGTTGAATATTTCTTGTAATCGCCAGAAATATCATCTGTACCCTTTGCTATACGAACAGAAAAATCCTTACTACCGTTTGTATAATCAAGCTGTAAAATTAAGCCTGATACAACATAAACGTGTTCAAGTGTATATCCTTCAATATCTACAGTATTTAAGTTTATTTTAAGTTCTGCAGCAGCCTGTGCAGCAGTATCATATTCTACCATAGGGTTTACAGAATTTTTACCACCAACATAGCCCTTAGTTGTAGATTCTGTTGTTGCCTCTTTGCTGATAGAGAATGTTGTAGTTTCATTTACAATCTTCTTGTCACTATCCACCTTAGCATCAGCATTAGCCTGCTTTTTTCCACCGTTATCAACTTTGTTGATTTCTCCACCTCTAAGTGAAAGTGCGTTATCCACAACTGTAGTTTCTTCTGTAACTTCTTCTGCTGTCTTTGGAGAAATTACAACTGTGTTATTCTTAATAACAATGTCATACTGCTGTGAGTTGAGCATTCTGAAAAGTTCAAGAGGAACATATGTTGAACCATCTTTTATTACTGGTGCTGTAGCAAGTGAAACTGGAGTACCAGCCTTTAAATCCTTATTCTTAGTAATAACATAACTATTTACGCCAGTATTAAAATCAACCTTAACGTCATCATTTGAAATTTCAACAGCCTTTAATTCAGAATTCCATTCAACATCATAACCAAGAGCCTCAGCAATACCTCTTAAAGGCACCATTGTATTACCCATATATTCGTAAGTTGAACCGTTCATAACAATGCTATTGTTTTCTTCGCCAACAGCTATAGCACGAGGTGCAGAAGTAGTAGCTTCTGTTGTTGCCTCAGTTGTTGTAGTTTCTTTATTAATTTTAGTTACTGAACCGGTTTCAGTTTTAATTGTTGTACTTGTATCCTGGTTTGCCTTTACGTTATCAATACCATTTTGTATCTTACCCTTACCATAAGTAAGACTTGACAATACTAACATTGCACCTAAAGTAATGGCTAAAAATCTTTTCATAGTTTTACCTCCATATGGAATAATACTTTTTTCTTTTATGTTTGTAACTTATTTATTGCTTGCTGCTGCCTGTTTCTGACTTTCTTCAAGGTTTTTATAAGCAGTTGAAAGCATAAGCTTAATTCTGTTAAGCTGGTTAACTTCACTAGCACCTGGGTCATAATCAATGGCAACAATATTACTGTTTTTATTTCTTCTCTTTAATTCCTTAATAACACCCTTACCTGTAACGTGGTTAGGAAGACAAGCAAAAGGCTGAGCACAAATATTATTTGTAACACCGGAATGTATAAGTTCTACAAGCTCGCCTGTTAAGAACCAACCTTCACCTGTCTGGTTACCAAGACTTACTATATCCTCTGCCATAGCACCAAGTTCCTTAATATCTGTTGGTGGTTCAAATCTCTTACTGTCTTTAAGGGCATCACTCATTACTCGTCTATAACCTTCAATGAACTTAATTGCCCAATTTGTAAGAACTGTTATAGAATGTTTTGCACCAAGATATTCTTCTTTATACTTGTTGTTGTAAAGACTGTAAGTAAAGAAGTTAATAAGGTCTGGAACAACAGCTTCAGCACCTTCTTTTTCAAGAAGTGTTACTACATCATTGTTGGCAGTTGGGTGGAACTTAACAAGGATTTCACCTACTACACCAACCTTTGGCTTAACTATTGTTTCATCTAAAGGAAGTTCATCAAAATCCTTTACTATTCCTCTGACAATCTTATTAAATTCGTTCTTCTTTGGAGAACGAACAGCCTTTTTACAAACTTCATTCCACTTGTGATAAAGTGCATTAGCTGAACCCTTTACCTTTTCATAAGGTCTTGTCTTATAAAGGACTCTCATAAATAAATCGCCATAAAGTACAGACTGGAGAAGTGCCATAGCAAATTTATAAGTAATCTTAAATCCAGGGTTCTTTTCAAGTCCACTAGCACTTACAGATACTACCGGAATATGTTCAAGACCGGCATTTTTCAATGCTCGTCTTATGAAACCAATGTAGTTAGTAGCACGACAGCCACCACCTGTCTGACTTATTAATACAGAAACCTTATCTAAGTCATAATTTCCAGACTGTAAAGCTCTTAAAATCTGACCTACAACAATAAGTGCCGGATAGCAAGCATCGTTATTTACATATTTAAGACCAATATCAATACAATCCTTATCTATTGCCGGCATAACCTCTACATTGTAGCCACTGGCTCTGAAAGCCTCCTGAGCAATATCAAAATGTATAGGTGACATCTGTGGCATAAGGAGAGTATGAGTTTTCTTCATTTCCTTTGTAAATACAACTCTACTTTCCTTTTCAACAAGTTTCTTAGGCTTAAATTTCTTATTTCTTCTTTCTTCAAGAGCAGCAAAAAGCGAACGTATTCTTATTCTGGCTGCACCTAAGTTACTTACTTCATCAATTTTAAGAACTGTATAAATTTTGCCATAAGCATTAAGTATGTCGTGTACTTCATCAGTAGTTACGGCATCAAGACCACAACCAAAGCTATTAAGCTGTATAAGTTCAATATCTTCCTGTTCACGAACAAAACTTGCTGCTGCATAAAGTCTTGAATGGTATGCCCATTGGTCACGAACATTTAAAGGTCTTTCAACATCTCCAAGATGTGCAACACTATCTTCCGTAAGAACTGCAACACCATAGCCTGTAATAAGTTCTGGTAAACCGTGATTTATTTCTGGGTCAATATGGTAAGGACGACCGGCTACAACAATACCAGTCATATTATTTTCCTTAATATACTTTACTGTTTCCTCGCCCTTCTTACGCATATCTTCTCTAAATCTCTGTTCTTCTCTCCAAGCAGCCTTTGCAGCTTCCTTAACTTCACTCTTTGGAATATCTCCAAAAATTTCAGCCATTCTGTCTGCAAATATTTCTTCTGAGCTAAGAGCTATAAACGGATTTCTGAAATCTATGTTGTAATCTCTGATTTCTTCAACATTATTTTTAATATTTTCCGGATAACTTGTTACAATAGGACAGTTATAGTGGTTATCTGCTCCACTTATTTCTTTATGTTCATAAGCTACACAAGGATAGAATATAAACTTAACGCCGTCATTTATAAGTGACATAATATGTCCATGTACTATTTTAGCTGGATAACAGGCTGACTCACTAGGTATAGACTCTATACCCATTTCATAAACCTTTCTGCTACTCTTTGGACTAAGTTTTACACTGTATCCCAATTTTGTAAAGAAAGTGAACCAAAGTGGGAAATCCTCATACATATTGAGAACCCTAGGAATACCTACTACGCCACGTTTAGCTTCATTTTCCGGAATAGGCTCATAATCAAAAAGTCTGTCATATTTATACTGGAAAAGATTAGGTACACAACTATCTGATTTTTCCTTACCTAAACCTCTTTCACATCTGTTACCTGAAATAAATCTTCTACCACCACTAAATTTGTTTATTGTAAGTAAACAGTTGTTGCTACAACCCTTACAACGAGTAAGTGAAGACTGTATTTCAAGATTTTCCAAATCTTCAGCATTAAGGATTGTAGATTCTTCACCTGCTACATACTTATCACGAGAAATAACGGCTGCACCAAAAGCACCCATTATACCACTGATGTCCGGGCGAACAGCTTCTCTAGTTGAAATCTTTTCAAAAGCTCTTAAAACAGCCTCATTGTAGAATGTACCACCCTGAACAACAATATGCTTACCTAAATCAGTTGGGTCAGTAACCTTAATAACCTTCTGAAGTGCATTTTTAATAACACTGTATGCAAGACCTGCTGAAATATCAGCAACTTCTGCACCCTCTTTTTGAGCCTGCTTTACTCTTGAATTCATAAATACTGTACAACGAGAACCTAAGTCAATAGGACCTTTTGCAAATAATGCAACCTTTGCAAAATCCTGCACACTGAGTTTAAGACTCTTTGCGAAAGTTTCTATAAATGAACCACAACCTGCTGAACAAGCTTCATTTAAAAGAACAGAATCAATAACACCATTCTTTATTCTGATACACTTCATATCCTGACCACCAATATCAAGAATGAAGTCTACATCAGGTTCGAAGAAAGCTGCTGCCTTATAGTGAGCAACTGTTTCAATTTCACCTAAATCTATCATAAGAGCTTCTTTTATAAGAGCCTCACCATAGCCTGTAACACAAGACTTCTTTATTGTTACTCCTTCCGGTAAAATGCTGTAAATATGTTTTAAAGCAGTCATTACCATTTTAAGAGGACTACCTTCATTACCTGCATAGAAAGAGTAAAGAAGTTCGCCCTTATCACTGATAAGAGCTAATTTTGATGTAGTAGAACCTGCATCAATACCTAAGAAAACATCGCCCTTATATGACTCAAGGTCACCTTTTATAACCTTTGCCTTGTCGTGTCTTTCCTTAAATTTATTATAGTCCTGTTCATCTTTAAACAATGGGTCAAGTCTATTTATTTCCATTGCAATGTGCTTGCCATTTGTAAGTTCCTTTATCATTTCATCAGCAGAGAAAATCTTATCATCTTTTGATGAAAGAGCAGAACCCATAGCAGCAAAAAGGTGAGAATCTTCAACTTCAACAACAGCGTCACCTTCAAGACCAAGTACATCAATAAATCTAGCCTTCAATTCAGTAAGGAAGTGTAATGGACCACCGAGGAAAACTACATTACCCCTTATTGGCTTACCACAGGCAAGTCCACTAATAGTCTGATTAACTATAGCCTGAAAAATAGATACTGCCAAGTCAGACTTCGCTGCACCTTCGTTAATAAGTGGCTGAATATCACTTTTAGCAAATACGCCACATCTGGCAGCTATAGGATAAATAGCACTATATGTCTTTGCATATTCATTAAGACCTTCTGCATCAGTCTGTAAAAGTGATGCCATCTGGTCAATGAAAGAACCTGTACCACCGGCACAGACACCGTTCATTCTCTGTTCTATGCTACCACCGTCAAAATAAATAATCTTAGCATCTTCGCCACCTATTTCAATAGCAACATCAGTACGAGGTGCTACATGAGTAATAGCTGTACTTACAGCTACAACCTCCTGTATAAACTCCATACCAATCCAATTAGAAATAGAAAGACCACCACTACCGGTAATTACACAAGAAAACTTAAATTCGCCTAACTGTTCTCTTGCATCTTTTACAAGACCAAGTAAAGTTTCCTGTATATTTGATAAATGTCTTCTGTAATCCTTAAAACAAATATTGTTATTTTCATCCATTACTACAAATTTAATTGTAGTAGAACCTATATCAATACCAGCTTTATAAAAACTCATATATATTCCCCTGTTCTAATTCTTACACAGTACAAAAGCCCTTATCTCAAGGCTTTTATGTAAACTGTTATTTTCCAACTTGGTGCTTTATATTTTATGTGTGTCTACTTATTATAAAGCACTTTTATTCCAATGTATTATACAACAAAAAATTCTTTATTTCAACAGAAATTCTCCCTTAAAAATATACTAAAAAATTTATGAAAACTATACCAAAAAAAGTATAATAAAGCAAAAAGGAGAACTTTCTATAGTCCCCCTTTCATTGATATACTTTTTATAATGATTTTAACAATCTATATATCGCCCTGTTTTACCAATTAAATCTTCTTATCTGTCTTGATAAATCATACATACTGTTGTAAACATTGTTTACGTCAGAAATACTCTTACACATTGAAAAACTATCTACTATTGCGTCCATTCTGTCTTTAAAATCATCAGCCTGTGCCTTATACATAGCTTTTGATGTAGTATCACTTGTTCTGTTTGAATATTCATCAATAGCCTTTGCTGCATCGGCAAATCTCAAATAAAATTCAGTAGCTACATCAATGTAACTTCTTTCTTCATTACTGTTTGCCATACTAAGCCACTGGTTTGATGCAAGAACAATGGCATCTCTCTGCATAAGACTTAAAGTATCTGCATTACCTACGTGATACTGCTTCTGTGCTTTCTGTAAATCAGCAATTACCTGTTTTCTTAAGCTATATCTAACACCAGCAAAACCGGCATATTCATCAACAGTAGCTGTTGTACTGCCAGTTGTTTCCTCAGTTGTCGCCTCTGTAGTAGTTTCAGTTGTTGTTTCTGTAGTAGTTTCTGTTACCTTTGTTGTAGGTTCTTTTAAATCAAGGTTTTCTGAAGTACCTGCAACAATATAATTCTTGTCAGTATATACAGTTACTTTCTTGCCATTTAATTCTATAACAGCAGACTTATTTTCTTCATTCCAGCTTGTTTGAGCAGAAACTGCATCACCTAAAGCTCTTAAAGGCAAATACATTGTTCCGTCAATAATTGTCTGTGGTGTATCTGGCGAAATTGTTTTGCCATTTACAACGAATGTATCAGCATTTTTCTGTATGCTTATAGAATAATTTTCATTAAAAATCTGTGCTGTTTCTGTATCTGAATTCCAATAAACCTTAAAGCCAAGATTTTCAAAAACACCTCTTAATGGTACAAGCACACTACCGTTTCTAATAACACCACTTGCACCAAAACTTGAAGTGGCTGTTACAACGCAAAGAACTGTAGTAGCAAGTACACTCAACAATTTCTTTTTCATATTTAGTCCCTCCGTAATTCCACATCTTTCCTCTTACATAATTATACCATAATATGTATACTTATTTTTTTAAATTTTTATTACACTACCTAAAAAATTGCACAAAAAAGTATGCACACTATTAGTTAGTGTGCACGATAGTATCGAAAAAAATCAATTTAAGAAAACAATTTGCAATTTTTAATAAATATATTTATGTGTTTTTTCAGATTATCAAAGGAAATTCAGAACATTTTGCTTTGCAAAATGTAGCTTGTAAACAAGCTGTCGGATTATTCTTTCCGATTCATTGTTGTTAAGAAAACCTTGGTTTTCTTAAATCAATTCCGCAAGTGTGAACCGAAAGATAAATCGGTCACACGGAGTGTGGCTTTCAACGAAGTTGAAAGTTCTGACCAGAGCTTTGCCCGAGTGAGGACAGGGACTGTTTTGTGTTCTTGCGTAGCAAGGACGCGAAATACACGGCTGGTCCCTACCTTAGACTAACTGCAAGAAATGCAAGCATTTCTTGCAAGTCGCAAAATAATTATCTATTATAAATCTTTGCAAGGTACTTCATACCCTTTGCCATACCATCTGTCAACATATCTTCTGTAAATCTAAACTGCCAGTTGTCTTCTGCTTTCCCCGGTGTATTCATTCTTGCCTTAGAACCTAAATTCATAACATCTTGTACAGGAATTACTGCATATTTTGCAACTGAACCTTCAGCCATTCTTATTAAATCCCATGCAATATCTTCCCCTGATATATTGAGAAGTCTTCTGACGTAATCTGTAGCCTTTTTATCAGCCTTACTGTACCAACCCTTTGTCGTATCGTTATCGTGAGTACCTGTATACACTACGCAGTTAGTAGTTCCATAGTTAAAAGGCAAGTAGGCATTGGCTTCGTCTGAATCAAAGGCAAACTGCAATATTTTCATTCCTGGAAAACCCAATTCGTCTCTTAAGTCAAGAACTTCGTCAGTTAAATCCCCTAAATCCTCAGCAATAATATTTAGCTTGCCAAGTTTATTTTCCATAACATTGAATATTTCTTCTTTAGGACCTTTTTTCCACTTGCCATTTACTGCTGTTTTTTCACCAAAAGGTATTTCCCAATAACTTTCAAAGCCTCTAAAATGGTCAATTCTAACTATGTCACAAAGTTTAAAGGCATTTTCAATTCTCTTTGTCCACCAATCATAACCTGTTTTGCTATGTTCTTTCCAATCATAGAGAGGATTACCCCAAAGCTGACCATCTGCACTAAAATAATCAGGCGGAACACCAGCTACAACCTTTGGAAAACCTTTTGAATCAAGGGAGAATAAATTTCTATTGCTCCATACATCTGCACTATCTTCTGCAACAAATATAGGTATATCCCCTATTATTTCAATTTCTTTTTCGTTGGCATATTCCTTTAATTCCTGCCATTGTGTAAAAAATTCATACTGTAAAAATTTGTAAAAATCTATTTCTGTTTTTAACAGTTTTTTATATTTTTCAACAGCCTTAGGTTTTCTATCTCTTATATCATCTGGGAATGAATTCCATGCACCACCATAAAAACAATCCTTTATGGCATTAATCTTTACTTTCTTTTCATTAGCACTATAGTAAGCCTTGTATTCAGCACTTTCATATGTATTTTTTCTCTGTTCTATGAAATAATTTTTTAAAGACATAAAAAGGCTGTAGTCTTCTAACCAAAAAGCATTTTTTTTACAAAAATCCAAATAGCCTTTATTTTCCTTAAAATTTTTAAATGCCTTTCTGAATAACGACATTTTATAATTTATTACTTTTCCATACTCAATACTTTTTTCATTAAATTCCGGAACTACTTCAATATCTTTTTTACTTAAATATCCTTTTTTAACAAGAATATCTGGACTGATAATATAAATATTTCCTGCAAAAGCAGAAAAACTTTGATATGGAGAGTCACCAAAACTTGTTTGTCCCAAAGGCAATATCTGCCACAATTTTTGACCTGATTTTTCTAAAAAATCCACAAATTCGTAAGCACCTTTTCCTAAATCTCCAATACCATATTTTGACGGAAAACTTGTAGGATGTGCTAATATACCAGATTTCCTCATATAAAACACCTCTTTTTGAAAAAATTTCCACACTAAATTTAAGTCTATTTGCAAACAATACAGTTGTAGTAAATATTAATAAACTGCAAGGAGGAATAATTTTGGTTAAAAAAATCTATCCCGCAGCCTTAATAGCTCTTACTCTGTGCCTTGTAGGTTGTGGAAACTCTACTTCTAATGATAATAATAACACAACAACTACAGACAACGCAAGTACAACCGAAATGACTTCACAGTATAATTCTGAGTCTACATCAAATGACGGTGTTGCAAATGATATTGGTAATGCTGCCGGTGATGTAGTAAATGGTGCAGGTAATGCTGTTGAAGATATTGGTAACGGTGTTGGTAGAGCTGTTGAAGGTGTTGGTGATGCTGTAGGTAATATGGCAAATGATATGACTGGTAACAATACTACTAACAACAATGGTGCTACTAATAATAGTGCTACTAACGGCAACACTACAACTACTCCATAACAAATGGGCGTATATTCGCCCTTACATATTTATTCCAATCCTCCATATCTTGAAAAAAGCTTACTTTTATGTTATTATTAATCTATATATTTTATAGGAGGATTTTATGAAAAAAATTATCATTTTAGCACTAATGCTGATACTAACAGGCTGTGGTTCTGCTCCTGTTAAAACTTCTAATAAACCACAAATTTATACTAGTTTTTATGCTATTTATGACTTTGTGGAAAAAATCGGTGGCGATAAGGTAGATGTACACAACCTTGTTCCTTCCGGTACTGAACCTCACGATTGGGAACCATCTTCAAAAGATATGTTAAATCTCAATTCTGCTGATGTTCTTTTCTACAATGGTTTAGGTATGGAAAGTTGGATTGACAAAGTAAAAGGTGCTGTAAATGGTGAAAAGCCAAAATATGTTGAGCTTTCTGCTCCTTTTGAGCATACAAAGAATGACCCTCATATATGGCTTGACCCAAAAAATGTAATTACAATGTCACAGGAAATTTGTGATACCCTTTCTGACCTTGACCCTTCCAACGAGGAATACTACAATGAAAATCTTGCAACTTTTACAGAACAGCTTAACAATCTCGACAATGATTTTAAGACACAGCTTTCAAATGTTTCAAGCAAAAAAATTGTAGTATCTCACGAGGCATATAGTTATCTTTGCTCTGCCTATGGTCTTGAACAGACTTCTATTGACGGTATTTCAGCCGACAGTGAGCCTTCTCCGGCAAAGATGAAAGAAATTGCAGACTATATAAAGGCAAATAATGTAAAATACATTTTCTTTGAAGAACTTGTTTCTCCAAAAATTGCACAGTCTCTTGCTGATGAAACAGGTGTACAGTTATTGGCATTAAATCCTTTTGAAGGTCTTGAACAAGAGGATATTGACAACGGAGCTGACTATATTTCAGTTATGGAAGAAAACCTTAAAAATCTTGTAACAGCATTAAAATAGTAACCGAGGTGTTATAATTGAAAAATAAAGTTTTGGAAGTAAAGGATTTATCCTTTAGCTATCCCGACAAAAGCATACTACACAGATTGAGTTTTGACGTAGATGCCGGTGATTTTATGTGTATCGTTGGTACAAACGGTACAGGAAAAAGTACATTACTAAAACTAATATTAAACCAACTTTCTCCACTAGAGGGGGAAATTAAATTACTTGGCACAAATTCTGAAAAATATAAGGATTTTGCCTCTATAGCCTATGTTTCACAAAAAGCTACAAACATAAACAGAGATTTCCCTGCTACTGTGGAAGAAGTTGTTTCTCTAGGTCTTTATTCTAAAAAAGGACTTTTTAAACGCAACACAAAAGAAGATAAAAAGCTTATAGACTCAGCATTAGAAAGAGTTGGTATGCTTGACTACAAGCATCGTCAAATAGGTTATTTATCCGGTGGTCAGCAACAGAGAGTATTTATTGCAAAAGCTCTCATTTCCGACCCTAGAATTATTTTCCTAGACGAACCAACAACCGGTATAGACATTAGAGCGGTTGACTCTATATGTTGTCTTTTGGGAGATTTAAACAAAAATAGCGGAATTACAATAGTTATGGTAACTCACGATATTTCATCAATTATTTATCATTCCAACAAAATTTTAGTTCTTTCAGAAGACGGAAGTGGCGAAGTAATGACAAGTGAAGAATTTAATTCACAGTCAATGCTTACTCACGTGCATCATCATTTATAGGAGGCAATTATGTTCGATATATTTCAAATGGCTTTTATGCAAAGAGCCTTAGTTATAGCAATTTTCATTTCCATTGTTACACCATTGATTGGTAATACGATTGTATTGAAAAGACTTTCCTCTATTGGTGATGCCCTTTCTCACGCCGGTCTTGCCGGTGTAGCTATTGGTTTATGCTTCAGTTGGAGTCCTGTTGTTTCAGCTATTGTATTCTCAGTAATTTCAGCACTTATTATTGAATACATAAGACGAGGTTTTCCAAACTATTCAGAAATGGCAACAGCTATTGTACTTAGTTTTGGCGTAGGTGTAGCAGCCGTATTTTCAGGCTTTATAAAAAATGCTGCATCATTTAATAGTTTCCTTTTCGGTTCTATTGTAGCAGTATCTACATTTGAACTTGTAGTAGTTGTTGTACTTAGTATAGCAGTAATTATTATACTTGTTTTACTCTATAGAGAGCTTTTTTATATAGCCTTTGATGAAGAAGGTGCTGCCCTTTCCGGTGTACCTGTAAAGAGTATAAACCTTATTTTCACAATTCTTACTTCAATAGTTGTTTCTATTGCTGCGAGAACTGTAGGTGCTTTGGTTATTTCATCATTAATGGTTATTCCTGTAGCTTGTTCTATGCTTATTTCTAAAAGTTATAAACAAAATGTTATTTTTTCAGTTATATTTGCATTTATATTTACTATAGCCGGCTTACTTATTACAGCTGTATATGACCTTAAACCAGGTGGAACTATTGTTTTAATTGGTATCGCCTTTTTAATTGTACTTTTACTTTTAAGAAAGAGGAAGTGATATTCTATGAGTGAGAAAGGTAGAACAGAAGAATTTCTCGACTTATACAGAAAACTTGAACACATAGGTAGAGAAATATACTTTCCAAACTCTAACAATACTCCTATAATAGGCAGACTTCAAGCACTTCCTATTTTGAAAGAATTTAAGGAAGAAATTGATTATTGCCGAGTTGTTAGAAATTTTCTTGTACATAATCCAAAAGTAAACGGTGCTTACCCTATTACACCTTCAGAAGAAATGTTAGATATACTTCGCAAATGTGTGGACAGAATAAGCAACCCAATATTAGCTATGAAATTCGCTGTCAGACGTGAAAATTTATATTCAGCTACTCTTGATTCCAAAATTTCAGAAGTTGCAGAATATATGGATACCCATGGTTTTACCCATGTTCCAGTATTCGATAAGGAAAAACTTGTAGGTGTATTTAGTGATAACTCCATATACGCCTATGTATGTGCCCACAAGGAGTTAAACATAAATGTTCATTCTACGTTGAAAGTTTTAGAAGAATATCTGGCCCTTGATATGCACACAAATGAATATTTTGCTTTTGTTGAAAAAAATGCAACACTCTATGAAGTTTCAAAACTTTTTACTATAGATGTTCGCTCAATGAAAAACTTAGCTGTAGTTTTCTTCACCGAAAACGGAAAAATAAACGAAAAAATATTAGGTATGATGACACCTTATTCAATATTAAGAGATGCTCCTGAATACTTATAAATTAAAGCCACTAATTTAAGGTGGCTTTTTTATTTTACCTCCACATATTACAAATAATATTTTTCTACAAAAAGGTTATAATATTACAAAAGAGAGGAGGTAAAGAAATGAAAAAAGAAGAATTTAAGCCATATATTTCAGATGAACACGTTCAAACCGAATTTACACCTACATCAATAATAATAGGTATATTACTTTCTGTGGTTTTTGGTGCTGCAAATGCCTATTTAGGTCTAAGAGTTGGTTTAACAATTTCTGCCTCTATTCCTGCTGCCGTTATTTCTATGGGTGTTCTTCGTATTATACTTAGAAAAAACTCAATATTGGAAAGTAATATGGTACAAACCATAGGTTCTGCCGGCGAATCCCTTGCTGCCGGTTCAATATTTACTATGCCGGTACTTTTTCTATGGTCAAAAGAGGGGCTGACAGAAGTTCCAAGTCTTTTAACAATATCATTACTGGCATTCTTTGGTGGAATATTGGGCATACTTTTTATGGTACCTCTTAGAAATGCTCTAATAGTAAAAGAACACTACACTTTGCCCTATCCTGAGGGTACAGCCTGTGCCGAAGTATTATTAGCCGGAGAAAGCAACAATTCCGGTGCAAACACTGTATTTGCCGGCATTGGCATTTCAGCACTTATTAAATTCATTGTTGACGGTTTAAAAATAATACCAAGTACAATAACAGCTACTATACATTCTCTAAAAACTGAATTTTCAGTACAGGTATACCCTGCCCTTACAGCTGTAGGATATATTTGTGGTTTTAATATTGCAGCCTATATGTTTGCCGGAGGTTTGCTAGGTTGGTTTGTATTAATTCCTGCTATTGTGTTTTTCGGTGGCAATAGTATAATAACTCCACAAGATATTGCAATTTCACAATTATCAGCCAGTGAAATATGGAGCAGTTATATCAGATATATAGGTGCCGGTGCTGTAGCCTGTGGAGGAATAATAAGTCTTATTAAATCCCTCCCCTTAATAATATCCACTTTTTCTTCCACAGTAAGAGGACTAAAAGAGAAAAATTCTGTTACTAACAAAAGAACCAACATTAACTTAGATATTCGTATTGTAGGTATTTTAATTGCATTGGTAATACTTGCTATATGGCTTATTCCAGTAATTCCTGTAGGTCTGTTAGGTGCAATATTAATTGCAATTTTCGGGTTCTTTTTTGCCACAGTTTCCTCAAGAATGGTAGGACTTGTAGGCAGTAGCAACAATCCAGTTTCAGGTATGACTATTGCAACCCTTTTAGTTACTGCCTTTATAATTAAATCCATTTCTGGTGCAACTCCTTCCGGAATGATTGCTACTATTGCCATTGGTTCGGTAATATGTATTATTTCAGCTATGGCTGGTGATACATCACAGGATTTAAAAACCGGTTATATTCTTGGTGCAACTCCTATGCGACAGCAGATTGGCGAAATGATTGGTGCTAGTGTTTCAGCCATAACTATAGGTGGTGTGTTATTACTTTTGGATAAGGCTTGGGGCTTTGGCACAACTGAACTTTCTGCTCCTCAGGCTATGCTTATGAAACTTATTACTGAGGGTGTTATGAATGGTCAATTACCTTGGGTATTGGTTTTTATAGGTGTATTTATAGCTATTGCCATTGAGCTTACAGGTATACCAGTTTTGCCGGTTGCTATAGGTCTATATCTTCCTTTGGAATTGTCTGCCCCTATTATGCTGGGTGGCGTATTAAGTTTAATAATTAAAAAAATAAATCATACTTCAAATGCTGATAATCATAGTTCAAGAGGAATTTTATTTAGCTCCGGTTTAATTGCCGGTGAAGGGCTTGTAGGTATAATACTAGCAATATTAGCAGTTGTAGGTGTTGATAAAAATATAAATTTACAAAATAATTTGAACCTAGGCATAACCGGTTCAATATTGTTATTAATATTTATTATTTTACTAATACTTTATATGGGATTTAACAAAAAAGGAAATAAAAATGAATAGAAAAAGCCTAAATTATTTAGATTTAATACCTGTTCGCAACAAAAATATAAGCTACTCCACAGAAAATGGAATTGTAAAGCTATATATCAAAAACAAAGGATTTTTCCACTACATTACACAAAAATTGTGCAAAAAACCAACTGTATCAACTATTGAACTAGAAGAAATAGGCAGTTGTATTTGGCAATCTATAGACGAAAAAAACGATGTTTTTACTATTGGACAAATTATAAAAGACAAATTTGGTTCAGATATAGAACCTCTATATGAAAGGCTTTATAAGTATTTTAAAATACTGGAAATTTCAAAGTTAATTACTATCAAGTCATCACAATTCATTAGTCAAAACAAGTAACGACCTTATTTATAAAAACAGAGTACGCTATGGTACTCTGTCAATACATATATTAATAACCAAAATCTTCTCCAACGAGAACAACCTTTATTCTATTTTTAATTTTAGAATATCTAGTTGTTACAAACTGGCAACAGACAGTGTCCGGACTTTTACAATCATGGCAATGACCTGTTTTTGTACAAGGTGTAGCTGTACCAAATCTTATAGCATTTGTAACAGCAGCCTTATTTCTTGCTCTTTTCATAGCTGAGTCTAAATCAGCAGAACATTTATTCATACCTGCCACAACAATAACATTCTTTGGTCCAAAAATAAGAGCTGCCAATCTATTGCCCATACCGTCAATATTTACAAGCTGACCGTCAAAAGTAATTGCATTTGTACTCATTAAGAAATTATCACAAAAAAGGGCTTCGTGCATAGCCTGTATTCTATCATCAGCCTTATCTCTATCAACAATCTTATACTTTCCACTTTCATAAACAGCATCAATGATACCTGCATCTACCAAAGTAGCAGAACCACCCCAAGAAACAGAGCTACCGTCTTCCATAAGAGAAAGCACCTTTTCCCTAGCTTCTTCAGCTGTCTTTACGTAATAACCTTCCATATTTCTTGTTTCAAGATTTTTAATTATTGTATTAGCTAAAGTTTCCTTATAGACTTCCTTTTGGTTCATAATTATCCCTCCTGTAAAAATGCCCTGTGGAAAAACCACAGGGCATCATTGCTTAATATTTTTATTACTTAATAGACTTCATATGTCTAGTTAAGTCTTCTAATTCATCTCTTTCACGAATAAGAACAGCTTCGCCGTTTTCACGAATAAGAACTTCTGCTGGTCTTAATCTGTTGTTGTAGTTAGATGCCATACAGTAACCATAAGCACCTGCATCAAGCATAGCCATAGTGTCACCAACGTGCATTTCTGGGCAAATTCTGTGCTTAGCAAGAATATCACCAGATTCACAAATGTTACCTACAACTGTAACATCTTCTGTATTGTCGCTATCGTTGTAAACTTCAATATCGTGGTGAGAATCGTACATAACAGGTCTCTGAAGAACATTGAAACCAATGTCAGTACCAATGTACTTGTCTTCGCCATTGTGCTTAACTGCTGTAACTGTACCTAAAAGTACACCACATTCAGCAGAAACATATCTACCTGGTTCAATCTTGAATGTAATTTCCTTACCATAATCCTTAACGAACTGTTCGAATACTTCGTCAAGCTGTTTACCTAATTCAACCATATCAAGTCTTGGCTGGTCATTTAACTTTTCATAAGGAATACCGAAACCACCACCAAGGTCAACAAATTCAAGGTCTTCAAACTGCTTTGCAATATTTAAGATAGCCTTAACACCTTCAACATATGGCTTGCCGTCCATAAAGAGTGAACCAATGTGCTGGTTGATACCAACAAGCTTTAAGTCATACTTTGCAAGAACTTCCTTAAACTGTGGAATAAATTCAGGGTTTACTGCGAACTTAGTCTTCTTACCGGCTGTAACAACCTTTTCGCTATGACCTGCACCAATACCACCATTGAAACGAGCAGCAATCTTTCCACCTGGATTAAGCTTACCGTAAGTTTCAAGCTGAGAAACAGAGTCAACACTAATAAGAACATCGTGGTCAATGGCAAACTTCATTTCTTCTGCTGTAACGTTGTTACTGATGTAGAAAATCTGTTCTGGCTTAAAACCAGCCTTTAATTCTACAAAGATTTCACCTGGGCTCATAGCGTCTACGTTTAAGCCTTCTTCATGAACGATTTCAAGGAAAGCAAGGTTGCTGTTAGCCTTTGCAGAATAGTTTACACTGAACTTTGGATACTTAACAAGGTTCTTTACGTCTCTACAACGCTGTCTTAAAATTTCCTCGCTGTATACATAAAGTGGGCTACCAAACTTAGCTGTAAGGTCGCTAGGCTTATTACCCTTAAAAAAATCTACTGAATCTGTTACCTTAGTATTAATCTTAGACATTTGTAAGTTTCCTTTCTATTTATAAAATTTAATTATATTTTCAATTCTTGATGTCATATTTGTAAGCAATAAGTCCACCAAAGTAATAGCAGTCATAGCCTCAACTACCACTATTGCACGAGGTACAATAATTGGGTCGTGACGACCTGTAATAGAAATGGTAGTATTTTCTCCACTGTTATTAACAGTTTTCTGTTCTAAAGAAATAGACGGTGTAGGCTTAAATACTGTACGGAAAACAATATCACTTCCGTCAGAAAAACCTCCAAGAATGCCACCTGAATTGTTTGTATACTTGACTACCTTCCCATTATCCATATAGAATTCATCGTTATTTTCAGAACCCATAGCCTTTGCAGCCTTAAAACCAAGCCCAAATTCTATGCCCTTAGTAGCTCCTATTGATAAAACAGCCTTTGCAAGAGAGGCATCAAGTTTATCAAAAACAGGTTCGCCTACACCAGCAGGCATACCAGTTACGACACATTCTACTATACCACCGACTGAATTGTTTTCACTCATCGCCTTATCAAGCAGAGCCTGTGCTTTTTCTGCTGCATTTTTATCCGGCATACAAAGTGGATTGTTAAATCTCTCATTCATATCAATGGTTTCAATTTCTACATCGCCTATTGCTTTAGCATAGGCATTTACTTGAACACCAATATTTTCTAATATTTTTCTGGCTACAGCACCAGCTGCAACTCTGGCAAGTGTTTCTCGACCTGATGAACGTCCACCACCTCTGTAATCTCTGAAACCATACTTAGTCTCAAAGCCAAAGTCAGCGTGTCCCGGTCTGTAAACATTCATAATATTAGAATAGTCCTTAGACCTTTGGTCGGCATTTATTACCATTAAAGAAATAGGTGTTCCGGTGGTTTTACCTTCAAAAACACCGGACATAATCTGTATAGTATCGCTTTCGCTTCTCTTTGTACCATACTTGTTACTGCCGGGTTTTCTTCTGTCCATATCGACTTGAATATCTTCTTCGCATAAAGGAATTCCTGCAGGACAGCCATCAATAACTACTCCCAATCCTTTACCATGAGATTCTCCCCATGTTGTAATCTTAAATATATTTCCTATGGTTGAACCTGACAAAAAATCACCTCTTATAAAAATTATCAATATGCTTGAAAAATAACGCAAAAGATATTATAATAATCTAAATGTACTCATACATTTTAACATTTATTTTTTAATTTTACAAGAAATTTTACAACATATTTTAAAATAATTTAAGGAGTTGTATTTTGTGTCAAAATTTTTACACCCTTTAAGACAGCTTGACTCCTCTCAGATTATAACATTGGGCTTTTTAACTGTTATACTGTTTGGTGCTGTTATTTTGAGTTTACCAATATGTTCGGCAGACTTTACTTTTACTCCATTTGTAGATTCACTTTTTACAGCTACTTCTGCTGTGTGTATCACTGGACTTACTGCCGTTTCTACAGCCTATCATTGGAATATTTTAGGTAAACTTATTATACTTATGCTTATACAAATTGGTGGTATTGGATTTATGTCTATGGTTACAATGCTTTTTATAGCCGTAGGCAAAAAAATAACATTAAAAGAAAGAATTGTTATACAGGAGTCCTTTAATCTTAGCCAAAGACATGGTCTTGTAAGTTTTACAATTTATATTTTTAAGTTTTCTTTTGTAGCAGAACTTATAGGTGCTTTTTTCCTTTCATTGAGATTTATACCTCAATATGGTTTTGTAAGGGGGATTTTTTACGGAATATTCCACTCTGTATCAGCCTTTTGTAATGCTGGATTTGATATACTTGGAGATAATTCCCTTATACCTTTTTCAGGGGATATAATTGTAAATATTACAGTAATGTGCCTTATAGTAGTTGGTGGTTTAGGTTTTCCGGTTTATTCCGACTTTACCACTCACCTAAAATTTGCAAAGGAACACAAACTCCATATAAATTATGTTGTAAAAAAACTTAGACTTCATTCTAAAATTGCACTTATAACAACAGCAGTTCTTATTGTATTTGGTGGTTTATTCTTTTTCATTGCTGAATACTTTAATCCATATACAATAGGAAATTTTTCATTTTTCCACAAAATTTTGGCAAGCTTATTCCAGTCTGTAACATTGAGAACAGCTGGTTTTGATTCTATGGGACAAGGCAATATGACATATGCCTCAAAGGTAATTTCCATAGTGCTTATGTATATAGGTGGTTCTCCTGCCAGTACAGCCGGTGGTGTTAAAACTGTAACATCAGCCATTCTTTTTTTAGCTGTATGGGCTGTAATACGAGGTAGAGAATCTATAAATGTTTTCCACAAAAACATACCTTTTTATACACTTCAGAAAGCACTTGCCGTAGTAATGATGATGGTTACAATTACAATAGGTGCTAGTGTAATAATGACTTGGACAGAGGCACACACACCTATTCATATGGAATATTTAGATATACTATTTGAAGTTGTTTCTGCACAATGTACAGTAGGTCTTACAACAGGTATTACCCACTTCCTATCAAACGGAGGAAAAATAGTCCTCATTTTGTGTATGTATATGGGTAGACTTGGTCCTATTTCTGTAGCTATTGCATTGACAAAGAACAAAAAACATAATAAAAACTATATTCATTTTCCTGAGGACAAACTTCTTGTAGGTTAATAAACTAAGGATTAGGGAGGATAATATGAAAAATAATAAACAGTTTGCAGTTATAGGTCTTGGCCGTTTTGGGCGTGCCGTAGTTGAAACCCTTGTAGCTAGTGGCTATGATGTTATGGGTTGCGACAAAAATATGGAAGCTGTAAAACAAATGGAGCATATCGCAACCGATGTTATGCAGTTAGATGTAATGAATGAAGACGCTATGCAATATATAGGTCTTAACAACTTTGATGTAGTAATAGTTGCTATTGGGGAATCTCTTGAAGCCAGTATTATGGCAACTATGTACGCAAAGGAAAAAGGTGTAAAAACCGTAATTGCTAAGGCTATCGGTACTCCTCAGAAGAAACTTCTTGAAAAAGTTGGTGCTGATAAGGTACTTATGCCTGAAAGAGATAGTGGTCAGAGATTGGCTATAAGTCTTGTAACATCAAATGTTTTAGAATACATCACTGTTTCTGATAAATTTGGTATTGCAGAAATAGGTGTTGTAGATAAATGGGTAGATAAGACCTTGCAAGATGCTAACATAAGAGCAAAATACGGAATAAATGTTGTTGCTATAAAACGTGGTGGTGACGTTATTGTTACCCCTCCACCGGATATTAAAATTTTAGAAACCGATACTTTAGTTGTTATTGGCGAAAATGCCAATATTGCAAAATTCAGTTAAGATATGGAAAATATAATTATAGAAAGCAATCAAAACAAAATTATAAAAGAAGTTAATTCCCTTAAAGCTAAAAAAGAAAGAGATAAAACCGGTCTTTTTATACTCGAGGGCAAAAGACTTGTAGATGAAATACCAAATTCTTGGGAAATAAAATATTTGCTTAAGGCAGAAAGCTATTCTGAATATATAAACTTTGAAAATGTTTATACTGTGAAAGATAGTCTTTTTGAAAAAATAAGCGAAACTGTAAACCCACAGGGTATACTTGCTGTCTGTCACATAAAGGAATTTGATGTAACTAATGTGGACTACAGCAATTCGCCTTTCTTCGTGGTTCTTGAAAATGTTACAGACCCGGGAAATATGGGTACTTTAATTCGTACAGCTGATGCTGCCGGTGCTGACGGGATTTTTCTTTCAAAAGGCTGTGTAGATATTTACAATCCTAAAGTTATAAGAGCCACTATGGGTTCAATATTCCATTTACCAATATACAGAAACCTAAATCTTATGGACTTAATGGAAGATTTTAAAAATAACAATGTAAAGACCCTTGCAGCTCATTTAAAAGGCACTTCAACACCTTATAAAGTTGATATGACAACAGCCTGTGCTGTTATCATAGGTAACGAAGCAAATGGCTTAAGTGATGAAATTTCAGAAATGGCATCAGATTTAGTTAAAATCCCTATGCCTGGTAAAGCTGAATCAATGAATGCAGGTATCGCCGGTGGTATTTTAATTTATGAAGCTGTAAGACAGAGAATTGAGGAATAAATATGGCAAGAATTAGTTGGGACGAATATTTTATGAGTATGGCTGAATTAGCAAGCCGACGTTCTACTTGTCTTAGACGACATGTAGGTGCTGTCATTGTTCGTGACAATCAGGTGCTTTCTACAGGATATAACGGAGCACCAAAGGGATTACCTAACTGCTGTGATTTAAACGAATGTTTAAGAAAAAAATTAGGTATTCCCAGTGGCGAAAGACACGAACTTTGTCGTGCTGTTCACGCAGAAGCTAATGCTATTACTCAATGTGCTGTAAACGGCACAAGTTGTAAAGGTAGTACACTTTATGTTACAGCAACACCTTGTATTATGTGCACAAAGCAAATTATAAATGCAGGTATTGTTCGTATTGTGGCAGAAGAAATGTATCCAGACGAAATGAGCCTTGAAATGCTCAAGCAAAGTGGTATTTCTTTTGAAATGTTTAAGAAAGAGGAGGAAAAATAAATGATTATTGTATTAAAGAAAAATGCAGATGTAAAAAAAGTAAATGAACTTGAAAACAACTTAAAGGATATGGGTTTTGCCCTTCATATTTCTGACGGCGAAAGCTCTAAAATCGTTGGTCTTGTAGGTGATACAACTAAGTTAAGCCAAGATGACCTTTTAGCAAATGAAATTATTGAAGACGTAAAGAGAATTCAGGAACCTTACAAAAAAGCAAACAGAAAAATGCACCCAGAAGATACTGTTGTTGATGTAAATGGTATAAAAATTGGTGGTGGACATTTTCAGGTAATTGCCGGTCCTTGTTCTGTTGAAAGCAAAGAACAGATGGAAGAAGTAGCATCTGATGTTAAAGCAAGTGGTGCTACACTTTTAAGAGGTGGTGCTTTTAAGCCAAGAACTAGCCCTTACTCTTTCCAGGGGCTTCACGAAAATGGCCTTGCCCTTCTTCTCAATGCCGGCAAGACAACTAACTTACCTGTAGTAACAGAAATTATGGACTCAAGCCATATTGATTTATTTAAAGATGTTGACGTAATACAGGTTGGTGCAAGAAATATGCAGAACTTCGAACTTCTCAAAAAATTAGGTAAACTTGATAAGCCAATTCTTTTAAAGAGAGGTCTTGCAAACACTCTTGAAGAACTTTTGATGAGTGCTGAATACATTATGGCAGGCGGTAACGAAAAGGTTATTCTCTGTGAAAGAGGTATAAGAACTTTTGAAACATCAATGAGAAACACTCTCGATATTTCAGCCGTACCAATGCTTAAGAAAATGACTCATCTTCCAGTTATTATTGACCCTAGCCATGCTGCCGGTATGAGATGGATGGTTGAACCACTTTCTATGGCTGCTATTGCTGCCGGTGCTGACGGTCTTATGATTGAAGTTCATAATAACCCAGAAAAGGCTCTTTGCGATGGTAAACAATCTCTTACTCCAGAAAGCTTTGATAATCTTATGGGTAAAATTAAAAAGACTGTTGAATTTTTTGGTAAAACTTTAGGCTAATATTCTAATATAGAAAATGCACTTCCTTTTATTTTTGGAAGTGCATTTTTGTGGTTAAATATTATATTACAAATTCTTCAATTTTTCTTGAAGTTCTGCAATTTGAGCTTCTATTGCCTTTTTCTCTTCATTCTCTTTTAATGCAAACTTTTCGCATTCATCAATTAAAATTCTAATTGCATCAAAGCTCAGTTTAATTAATTCCTCATTAGGTAATGGATTTTCTAAAACTCCAATCAAATCTCTATTAACTGCCTTAATATTTGCATTAAACTTTCTCTTTGTTGCTTCGTCCATAACAAAACCCTCTTTTCTAAATTATAATAATTTCTAAAAACGTATAAAGTATTACTAATTAACTGTAACTTTTATTCATATTTATTCTAACATAGTTTTTTAAAATATGCAATAATTCTAATTTATGTAATATTTTTTATTAGTTTTAGAAATTTTTCCAAAAGAAATACCCACTGGCTAAACCAGTGGATATTTCTACATAATCTCATTTATTAAATTTTGAATATCTTCTATTTTTAACCCCTGTTCACTTGAAAGGCTATAATTAACACCATTTTTGTACCATACAGCAACTTTGTAAACATCTTCATTACCTTTTATGGTTACTTCTATGTTATCTACAGTTAATTTTTTTATATTTTCGTAAATATTATAATCTCCACTTATATCTTCAGCAACTTCTCCTTTTTCTAATCTATACAGAATATTATCAGAGCCATTTGAATACTGAATTTCAGCCATATTTGAAAAAGCTACACTATAACTATAGGACTTATAACTCTTTATTTTATCAGGCATTTTAGCATTAATATTAACATTCTCTTTTAACTCATCTACACTGTTATAATCTACATAGGGACTAGATGCCGTCTTTAACATCGGTTCGCCCTCTATACTGTCAATACTTTGTTCTGCCACTTCATTATCTTCATTAATGCTTGTCATATACAGTTTTTCTGTTTGTGTAGTCTTTTCTGTTGTTATTTCAGTATTAACTTTCTTAGTTTCTGAAGTTGTACTACTTTCTCTTTTTTCCACTACAGCATTTCTTTCATATATTTTTCTTGCCGTAGTTATTTCAGTATTTTTTTCTACACTTTTACTTGTAGTTATTTCAGTTGCACTTTCTACAGACTGAGTGCTTTCCTGATTTTCAGTTGTAATTTCACTACTTTTTTCTGTAGTTTCTACAACCACACTATCTGTAGAATATTTATTAGGAGAATCAGGCTGGATTTTATTCTGTAAAGCACCGTACACTACAGCAACTACAACCAAACAAGCAGCGATATTTACAATAATTCTATAATCAAATTTTTTCTTTTTAGCATTTTGGATTATTTCCTGTTTTTGTTCATCTGTAAGAGAAATATTATCCATAGCTTTTTTATACTTATCACTCAAAATCATATTCCTCCTTTAAAATAACTTTTAATTTTTCTCGCCCACGAGATAAGAGGGAACGAACTGTACTTTCTCCTTTTCCCAATATTTTAGCAATTTCTGGAGTTTTATAATTTTCGTAATAATACAAATGTATAGGCACTCTGTATTTTACCGGTAGTGCCAAAACAGCCTCTAAAACTGTGTTATCCTCATAGTTATCACTATAGGCTTGCTCCTTTATTTCATCAATAGAACACACATTTTTGTGCCAGAAAAGCATTAATTTGTTTTTACAAAGATTTATTGTAACCCTCAAAAGCCACGACTTTAAGTGTTCTTCACTTTGTATTTTACCCTCATTGTTATAATATTTAATAAAAACTTCTTGAACTACATCTTGGGCATCATGGGTGTTTTTAAGATAAGAAATTGCCAATCTATATACCATATTGCCATATTTATCTACAACTTCCGTCAACTTATCCACCCAATTCACCTCCTATTTATTCAAAAATGTTTTTATTTCACTTAAACTTATTCCCTGTCTTGCAAAAATTGAGTATGTTACATCATTCTTTGTGCATAAAACATTATAAACCTTTGTACCATTGCCTTTTATTGTAACATCAGCACCATTGATTTTCAACTTCTTTGTATAAGCATATTTATTGTAATCCCCTGTTATATCCTCTGTACCCTGTGCTGTTCTATATGTAACTTCATTTTTACCATCATTATAAACTACCTGTAAAATTTTATCTGAAATAGTTTCAAAAGCTACAGCCTTGTATTTTTCAGGCACATTTTCAGGCACTTTAGTATCAAAACTAAGAGATTTCTGTGCTTCTTCAATAGTATCAAAATCCTTTATTGGATTTGGCATACCCAACATAGGACCATCATCAATTATAATAACATCATCAACTTTTTTAGCCTGACTATTTTCACTAATTACCATAACATCATCATTATTTTCTGCCATAACCGGACTAATTGACATTAAAGCTACTGACATAAGTACCATTGCCTTGCAAATATTTTTTTTCATAATTAATTCCTCCGTTAAAATATCTTTAATTTTAGTATAGTTACAACGCAACTTTTGACCGGTCATTTTGTTTATTTTCTTGCGTCTTTCACATATAATACAAATGAAAAACAAAAACCGTTGCAAAAAAATTGAAATTTTTTCAAAAAATTTTTTATACATAAAAATCCCCACAGAAAAATTTCTGTGGGGTGTAATGTTTATTCAGCATTTTGCTGTTCTAACTTTTTATACTTTTTCTTATATGCCAAATAGTAAATCATAGGCACAAGAACAAGGTTTATACACATTGAAACTGCCAAACCAGCCATCATAAGAACAGCCATAGGCACGAACATAGCATCGCCGAAAAGTGCCAAAGGTAACAAGCCTAAAACAGTAGTCATTGTAGACATCATAATAGGTCTAACTCTCTTACCACCTGCACTCTTACAAGCATCTTCCAAAGGAAGTCCTGATGCTAATTCATCATTTATAAACTCTACAAGAACTATTGCATTTGCCAATACACAACCTAGCAAACTAACTGCACCAAGAAGTGCAAACAATGCAAGTTTTTCTCCTGTAACATAAAGTGCAATAAAGCCGGCACAAAGACCAAAAGGAATAGATGTAAATACAATAGCAACCTTCTTCATTGTACCAAACTGATACATAAGAAGTAAAAGCATTACAATAAGTGAAACACCTGCTGCTGTTGCTATGTGACCCATAAGTTCCATATAGTCTTTTCTTTCACCAGTTTCCTCTATTGTTACTGTATCAGGGAAATCTGCCTTTTTAAGCATTTTTGTAAGTTTATTTTGCATATCAATATCTGAATACTTAGTAGAATTATAACAGCCTACAACTCTACCTCTCTTACCATTTGCTCTTGTAATTGTTGTAATCTTAGGATTAAGGTCAACATTAGCAAACTGATTTACAGCATACTTCTTGCCACTTATAGATGACTTAACCTTGAAATCCTGAATTTGTTCTCTTGAATCAATATCAGAGTCCAAAACAATGTTATATTCTTTATTACCATTCTTAAACTGTGAAACTGTTCTACCCAAAAGTGCATAACTAAGTTCATTCTGAGCTTCAGCCTTTGTAAGTCCAAGAGTATTTAACTTTAATGTATCCATATCTACATAGTAGTTATAGGTATTTACTTCATTGTCATTTATAATACCCTTTGTACCCGGAATACTTGCAAGCATATCGTTTACTTGCTGTGCAGCTGAATTCAAATCATCAAGATTATCACTATATAACTTAACTTCAATAGGCTTTGCTGTAAGTGACATAATACCAAGTTCATCAACCATAAATGTTGCTCCACCTACTCTTGAAGAAAGCTCATCTTGTAAATAGTCAACCATTTCGCTAGTAGTTTTAAATCTGCCACCCTTTTTCAAATCAATCTTTACAGAAAAATCGCCAAGGGCATTACCCTGACCTAAAGGTCTAATTGAATAATCATATCTAGGAATAGCCTTACCTACACCGGCAAGATAATACTTTGTTTCCGGCTGTTCATCAAGAACCTTTTCTACATTATCAATAACTTCTCTAGTTTTTGAAAGTGAAGAATCATTTGTACCGTTTACTGTAATTGTAATAACATCTTTATAAGCCTTTGGAACTACTTCAAAGCCAAGTTGAGTGGCTAAAAGAAGACCTACAACAATAATAGCAAATGAAGAAACAAAAGTAATCAACTTATGATTAAATGTCCAAGCAGAAACCTTGTTATAGGTATCTATTAATTTGCCATCGCCCTTTTCATTTTTCTTATGTTCCTTTTTCTTTAAGAAGAAATAGCACATAAGAGGTGTTATAACTATTGAAACTAAGAAAGAAAGCACAAGGCAAGTTATAATTACTGATGGGAATGTAAATGCCAACTGGTGATAAGCTCCCGGTAAAGTTAAAAGGGAAGCAAAAGCTGCTACAGTAGTAAGCATTGAAACAAATACAGGAACTATAACACTAGATGTACCCTCAATAACAGCATTTCGCTTATCAAGTCCGGCATCTAACTGTGTCTGTATAGAGTCACTTACTACAACGGCATTATCAACCAGCATACCCAGTACAACTACAAGACCGGCTAAAGATACAAAGTGAATATCTAAGCCAAACAACTTCATAACTATAAAGTTACCCAATATGGCAAGAGGCATAGCAAAAGAAATTACAAAGGCATTTCTTAAATTCATACCTACCATAATAACCAATATTACAAGTACAATAGACTCAATAAGATTAACTATAAAGCCATTTACTGAAGTATTTACATCTGTAGGCTGGAAGTATACAGTATTTGCTGTTATACCCTCCGGCAATGTTTTGCTGTAATCATCTATTGTCTTTGTAAGCACATCAGCCAATGAAACAGCATTTACACTATCATCAAAGTATACAGCTATTACATCACTTTTTTGCTTATTATAAAGGTAATAAGCATCATCTTCCGGAACATCAGTTGTAATAGTAGCAATATCTTTTAACCTAGTAATAACACCACTATCTGATGCACCAATTACCAAGTTACCAATGTCATCAACAGTTTTAAATCTGTCAGTTGCATCTACACTAATTTTATTATCATCTACTTTTATTGAACCTGTAGGAACAACTTTATTCTGTGCACCAATGAGAGTTGCAATTTCAGCCATTGAAACTGACTGATTATTTAACTTACTGCTATCAACAACAATCTTAATTTCTGATGCAACATTACCAGAAATTGAAACCTTTGATACACCGTCAATATCTCTCAAATCATCAGCAAGTACATTTGTTCTCTGATTTAATTCATCATTTGAAATATTGTCGCCAGAAACAGCAACTAAAACACCGGCTACATCCATTATATCGTCATCAACTCTAATGTAGCTAACACCTGAAGGCAATTCAGACTGGAGAGCATTCATTTTAAGTCTTAAATCATCCCAAGCATCATCTACTTCGTCTTGTGACAAGTTCATATTAAGAACAACACTTGTTGTACTTACATTTTCCGAAATATTTGTAGTACAGTTGTCATATCCGTTAAGCTCCATACATTTTTGCTCAACAGGTTTTGCAACTAATTCTTCCAATTCCTCAGCTGACGCACCAGGATATACAACAGAAACTGCAGCAACTGGTACTATAACCTTTGGGAAATGCTGTTTAGGAATCATAACATAAGATACTAAACCACCTATAAGTACAAGTATCATTATGAGAATAATCATAGGTTTTCTATCCAGAATACCTGCTACGAAATTCTTTTTACCCATATATTATTCCCCCTCTACCTTTACTGTATCATTTTCTCTCAGGCTTCTTACGCCGTCAGTAATAATAGTGGCAGTTGGGTCATCAATCTTTACTTCTACCTTATCGCCGTCAATACTTCCTCTTACAACCTGTTTTTTATAAACCTTGTTTTCTGAATTTATTGCATAAACATAGTCAACACCGTCCATATTAAATACAGCATTAATAGGAACATAACAGCCTGTAGCACTACCTGTTACAATCTTTACATTAACAGTTTCGCCAATAGTAAACTTATCTGCCGGAACAGATATATCTACAGCATATGTTCTTGTATCTTCATTAGGGTACTGTGCTATAGTAGATATTGTGCCTGTTACACCGTCTTTAATTATAGCCTTTCCACCTAACTTAATTTTAGAAATATCCTCATCAGACACCCCTACAGATACAACCATATCTGTACTCTTTGCTACAACAACTGGATAACCGGCAGCTATTACTTCACCCTCTTTGTAAGGAAGTTCCATAACATATCCGTCAGCATCAGCTGTTATTGTAGAGTCGTTAATATTCTTCTGAATAATATCTCCACTTGTGTTAGCAGAACTTACAGCAGCCTGTGCAGCCTTAACATCTTTATCCTTACTTACATAGAGATTATTAAGAGTGTCCTGAGCTGTCTTCTTCTTGTCATAAAGTGAGCTGACTTCTGCTTTCTTAGACTGTAATTCAGCCTTTGCACTATTAAGTTCAGCTACCTTTGTGTCATATTCTGCCTGTTTAGAAACAAGATTAGTTTCCAAATCCTTTACATCACTGTCTGAAACACCACCGGCATTATTTAAAGCCTTTGCATCACTTAATTTCTGTTTAAGTCTGTTTAAAGCATTTTCAGCTGCATCAAGGGCAACCTGATTTGCGTCAATAGATTTCTGACCAGCTTCAATACCCTGTTCTGCTGCTGCAATAGAGGTATTAAGTGTTTCAATACTTGTTTTTGCAGCCTGTATATTTGTATCGTAGGTACTAATAGTCTTTTCAAGGGTAGCCTTTGCAGTTTCAGAAGTATTGCCACTTATATCTGCTGTATATTGCAAAGTCTTAGTGTCCATAGTTGCCAAAACATCGCCCTTTTTGAACTTCTGACCTTTTTCTACATTTATTGTAGCAATCTTACCACTCATCAAAAATGAATAATTTTTGGTATCCTTAGCCTTTACAACTCCAATATATGTTAAGCCATCTACCAATGACTGTTCCTGAACTGATTGAGCTTTTACAATCTTAGGTGTAACTTTGACATCTTCGTCTTTTTTAGTTCCACAACCTGACAATAGGGAAACACAAAGTAAAGATGCAGTCACTATCGCTACATTTCGCTTCATATATATTCCTCCTTAAAACATTTTATTGCCATTTATTAACAGCAATTTGCCTTATAACAGTATTTTATATTTTTATTATAAATTTATCAATGGGCAATATTTCCGTTAAAGTGACTTATTACACATTTTATAGCAAAAGTGTGTAATAAACCTTAAATATATTAAAATTCGATTAAAAAACAATTAGTTTTTGCTAAAATAAATTTATTATTCTCCATTTTGATACAAAAAAAGGGAACGCAAAAGCGTTCCCAAAAAAATCAATATAATTATTTTTCACAAGGCATCTTGAATGTTGAATCAAGACTCTTCTGTAATACATAAGTTGCATCAGCAGCTGTAAGAACTCCACTCTTATCAACATCAATGTAAGTCATATACTTATCTGTAACTGTTTCAAGAGTAGTAGGAGCATCTGTTAATACCTTCTGCATAATCATAGCAGAGTCAGCAGCTGTAACTGCTGTATCGTTATCAGCATCACCATAAACATAAGTTTCACCTTCAGAAACTACGCCAACAACTGGCTTAGTTACTGTAAGTGTTCTTTCTGTATCGGAAGTAGCTGTTACAAAGTAAACACTGCTAATTTCAGATACATCAATAGCTGCTGTTAATGGAGCCATATCATCAATAGTAAGTGTAACTGTCTTGTTATCAATATCAAATTCGAACTTATAGTTATAAGCCTTATCTAATTCAAGAGCAGTTGTTGATGAAACATATTCCTTATTGATACCTCTTAAAGCAAGGTTCTTACTTGCATCAGTTGTGAAAGCAGCAATTTCGTTTGCTTCGCCTGCTGCATTAATACCCTTTACACGACAGAATGCCCACTTACTACCTGCCTTACCACCAGCTGTAAGCTTACCTGTAATAACAAGCTTGCCACTCTTTTGTGGTTCAAATGTATTGTTCCATGCACTTGAAGCATTTGTTGCATTATCCTGTAAGAGATATTCATCTGTATCAGCAAAGTAAAGTACATCTACTGTACCATCAGGAGTAATATCAGCCGGTTCAAAAGTCTTTGATGAAGAAACATCAAGGTGCTTTAAACCGTCATCTACTGTAGTTGTTTCTGTTGGTGCTTCAGTAGTAATTTCTGTTGTAGTTTCTGTAGATACTGTAGATGCTGTTACATCAGGGTTTGTATTTATAGAGCCTGCGTCAGCCTTTGTGTCTTCAAGAACACCAGCATAAGTAGAACATTCTGCCTTTGCCTGTTCAGCTGTATCCATCTTTTCTACATTACTTGCACCATTGCTGTAATAGAATACGCTTGAGTTTGTATCAAAACTTGGGTTTGCATTCTTATTACCAGTTGTTGTAAGAGCTGCATCTCTTGATGCATCAGTCATAATGTTATCTCTCTTGCTATACTTAGAAGAAGTAAGTATATCGCCAACAGCCTTTATAGCTGGGTTACCTTCTGAACTATTTGCAGTTACCTTATAGCAGTTTGAAGAACCTTCAAAATACTGATTTTCACTTAATACTAAAGCACTTGCTCTTGCATCAATACAAGTACCACAGTTAAGGTAATAGTTGTTGTACATATGAAGGTTTACCTGTCTTGTAAGTGGAAGTCTTGACTTACAACCATTGAAGAAGTTGTGGTGGTATGTATAGTTATAACTCTTTACTGAGTCAGAACCACCATTAAGGCTTGTCTTATGTGTCTGGTTATATCTACAGTAAGCAATAGTTACATTAGAGTTACCATTCATATCTGTAGCACCATCACCGTCGCCCTTATCTTTTTCATCTGTAATGTCATACTTGTTTTCACCTATGTTAAATACACAGTTGTGAAGCCAGAAATACTTTGAATTTTCTGCAGCACAGGCATCTTCAGGATACTTTGAGAAAGTAAGATTTCTTACTTCAACATCCTGACAGTTACTCTTGAAAGTGAAGCCCCACTTTAAGATATTAGCATCTTCGCCAATACCTTCAACAGTAAGACCACCCTTAGAACCTGTTACATCAAGCATATTAAAGTATGAATCTTTACCATTTGAAATAATCTTATCAGTAAGACCATCAATAGCAACTACACCATTGTTAATATCTGTAGTCTTTGTACCATCAGCATCTCTAGTCTGAGTATCAATAGTACCAATAATTCTTACTGCAAGTGGCTTTGAAATTCTGCTAGCATTCTTTAAGATATTACCAATACCTGTAAGACCGTTGTATGTAACAGTATTCTTTGTTTCGTTTGTAACATAAATTACATCAGCATTTGACTTAAGTGTACCGTCTTCGTTGTATGCACCAATGCCACTATGGTTAAAGAATGCATAACCTGAACGGTCATTTGCCTTTGTAGTTACATTGTAGTAAGCTGTTGTACCATCAGTACCTACAAGCTTAATAGTATATTCCGTATTTTTTGCAAGGCCAGGAATATCAACTCTACCTTCTGAATTTCTGATAAGTTCGCTATCTACCTTAGTGTAGCTATTTTCAGTAGTTTTCTTATAAGAAACTTCTGAAACACTACCAGTAAACTTGGCATAGGCATATTCATTCCAGCCATAGCAACCCTGTACAGAAAAAGCTTCAGTTGCTGATGCTGTAGCTACATCTGCATTTGCAGTCATAGGAACAATGCCTACTGTAGCAAGCATAGCAATACTTAAAAATAAGCTAAATATTTTTTTCATATAGCTCTCCCTTTCTATATAATTTTTCTGTGTAATTATATCACATTTATCCACTATATGGAACTTATTTTTGTAAATTTTTTCTTTAATCCACATTTTTGTGAAATATTACTTTTAATCTTTTGCACATATTAACCTTTTTGAAACTTTATATTTGTTGTAACATTCTATTTTTTATGTTAAAATTGTTCAAAGTACAGTAAGGGAGGCAGTTATGGAAAGAAAAACTGATTTGAGAATTGTAAAAACTAAAAAAGCTATCAAAACAGCCTTTTTAAATCTTTTAAAGGAAAATAAATATCACAATATAACAATAAGTGCAATTTCTGAAACTGCTCTTATAAACAGAAAAACATTTTATGCACATTATGAAACTAAAGATGAGCTTTATGCCGATGTTATAGAAGATGCCCTTAAGGTTCTTTCACCTTTAAAGGTTTTAAACGAAATCGGTACTGTTGAAACTGAAAAAAAGAAAAAAGAATTTATATATCAGACCTTATTAAACTGGAAAAAAAATAAGGATATGTTATCTGCTCTGCTTTCAGAAAATTCCGATGGAACTTTTCAACAAAAACTTATGGAACAATTATCACAAATTGTAATTTCTAAAAAAGAGGTTGCAAAAAACTTAGAGGGAACACCTTTTGATATAGATGTAATATGCAATATATATTTCAATACATTCTTTTGCATACTTTCCCATTGGATAGAGGGAGAGTCACAAGACCCAATGCAACCTATAGAAATGATAACTCATATATTTTCAAAAGAGTATTTAGGATTTTTAGGACTTTCGTAAAAAAATACCTTTCACATAGGAACTTAGCCTTTGTGAAAGGTATTTTTATTAAAATAACAATTTATTTACCACTCAAATGGTGTAAGCTGATATACAAGATAATTTATCCAGTTTGTATAAAGCAAGCTACTATGTGCTTTCCAAAGAGAAACTGGCTCTTTAGTTGGGTCATTATCTTTAAAATAGTTTTTAGGAATTTCAGGATTTAAACCCTTTTCATAATCTCTGAAATATTCGTTCTTGAGAGTATCTGAGTCATATTCAAAATGTCCCATTACAAATATTTGTCTGCCTTCCTTGGCATAAACTATGCAAACTCCAGCTTCTTTAGATGAAGATATAATCTGTAATTCCGGATTTTTTTCAATATCCTCTGCTCTTACCTCTGTGTGTCTTGAATGAGGTACGTAGAATACATCGTCAAAACCTCTTAACAAGTCATAGTGGTTGTACACCTTTGTATGCTCAAACACACCAAACATCTTTTTATCAAGCTGATACTTTGGTATACCATAGTGATAGTATAAACCAGCCTGTGCACCCCAACAAATATGGAAAGTAGATGTAACATTAGTCTTACTCCATTCCATAATTTCGCACAATTCGCTCCAGTAATTTACTTCTTCATACGGCATTTGTTCAACTGGTGCACCTGTAATAATCATACCGTCAAAGCGTGTATCTCTTATATCATCAAAGACGCTGTAAAACTCATCAAGATAAGCCTCACTTGTATGCTTTGAAATATGGCTTTCCATTCTTATAAATGTTACCTGTAACTGCAATGGTGTATTACTTAAAAGTCTTAAAATCTGAACCTCTGTCTGCTGTTTATTAGGCATCAAATTTACAACAAGAATTTTAAGAGGACGAATATCCTGATGGAATGCTCTATCCTCACCCATTACGAAAATACTTTCCCCTCTCAGTATCCCCTTTGCAGGTAAATTATCCTTAACCTTTATAGGCATATAATCACTCTTTCCTTTTCTGAATACTAATACTAATTATAAAGTATAACATATTTTTTCAAAATTGAACAGACAAAATAAAAAAAAGACTGGATATATAGGTACTATTATTGTAAAATACATTTAAAGGGTAAATTTTAAATGTACATAAAAATATTTTACGGAGGTTTTTATGGAAAAAACTGATTTTAAAGTAACATTACCTATATTTAAAGACAACAAATATTACATTACTGATTTTGGTGCAGTAAATGACGGATATACAAACAATTCAAAAGCTATTGAAGATACAATTAACCACTGTAACTCCAACGGTGGTGGACAAGTAGTTATTCCCAACGGCTTATGGTACACTGGACCTATTGAATTAAAAAGTAATATAGATTTACACTTAGAAAAAGGTGCTGTTTTACTTTTCTCTGATGATTATAAAGATTATCCTCTCATAAACACAAATTTTGAAGGATATTTTATGTATCGTTGCAAATCACCTATTTATGGTAAAGACTTAGAAAATGTTGCTATTACAGGCTACGGTGTAATTGACGGAAATGGCGATAACTGGCGTCCTATAAAGCATTTTAAAATGACTGAAAAAGTTTGGGCTGAACTTGTAAGTCAAGGTGGTGCTGTTGATAACAGTGGAAAAGAAGAAGTACTGTGGCCTTCTGAAACAAACAAAGAAGCAAACAAAGCATTTTTGGATAATTACCTTCTTTATAAAGACAAGGAAACTTGCGAAAAATACCATTCTTTCCTTCGCCCTGCACTCTTTAACCTAACAAGATGTAAAAATGTACTTTTAGACGGTGTAACATTCAGAAATTCTCCGGCTTGGTGTGTTCACCCTTGGTTATGTGAAAATATTACAATTCAGAATGTACACATACAAAATCCATGGTATGCACAAAATGGTGACGGTCTTGATTTGGACTGTTGTAAAAACGCACATATACTTAATTCTACTTTCGATGTAGGCGATGATGCTATATGTATGAAATCCGGCAAAAACGAAGACGGTAGAAAACTGGGTGTTTCAACTGAAAATGTACTTATAAAAGATTGTACTGTTTACCATGGACATGGTGGTTTTGTAGCCGGTAGTGAAATGAGTGGTGGACTTAAAAATATTTTTGTAGAAGATTGTACATTTATTGGAACTGATATAGGTCTTAGATTTAAAAGTTGTCTTGGACGTGGTGGCGTAGTAGAAAACATATATTGCAAAAATATAAATATGCTTAACATCAAAAATGAGGCCATTGCCTTTAATATGGGCTATGATATGGATACAAAAGCCGGACAAGAAATTTCTCCCGAAGAAATACCGGAATTTAAGAATATATTTATAGAAGATATTGTTTGTAACGGTGCTAAAAAGCCTATTTCTATTTCAGGACTTAAGGCTATGCCTATACACCACGTGTATTTGAAGAACATTTCAATACAAACTAAAGGCAGTGTTGAAATTGAAAATGCAGAAAATATTTTTCAAGAAAATATAAACATTGTAGAAAAACATTAAGGAGGTTTTATATATGAAAAAATTTATTACTTTATCTATGGCTTTAACAATGGCTTTATGCTCCCTTTCTTATGGTGCTGTTATTAACCCAAAGCAAGAGGGAAACATTGTAAAGTCTTATACAAAAACTGATGATACAAATGCACAGTGCGACATTATTACAGCATATTTAAATAGCGAAGATGTAGCAGAAAAACTTACAAAAGAACTTACAGAAAACACTAAAAAAACTGATAAAGATGTAAGCTATGAAGTTGAAGGTGGAAATATCTACTTTAATAAAACAACCGGCTTAATTACAGGTGCTGATAATACTGTAACAAAGGTTGATATTCCCCTCTATATTGATAAAGTCCTTGTAGTAGGTATTGATGATTACGCATTTTTCAACTGTAGAAATCTTAAAGAAGTTTCTATGAAAACTGAACCTAAAACAATAGGTAAAAAAGCATTTGCTTATTCAGGACTTAAAAAGATTACTCTTTCACAAAAAATTACGACAATAGGCGAAAGTGCTTTTGCTTACTGCCCTATTACTTCTCTAGTGCTTACTGACAACATTAATTCTATTGGTGCTAATGCCTTTGAACAGTCTGCACTTACTACAATAACAATACCAAAGGCATTAACAGAAGTTCCTGAAAACTGTTTCAATGGCTGTTCAGCATTAAAGACAATAGGCTTGAACACTGGCGTTAAAACTGTAGGCAAAAACGCTTTCAAGGGTTGTTCTTCACTTCTTAACATAACTATTCCTGCTAATGTGGAAACAATAAGCGAATCAGCTTTTGAAGATTGTACTAAACTTTACAATGTTATATTTAATGCCGGCATAAAGTACATTAAGCCTAGAGCATTTGCAAACACTACTGCTCTTACTTCTGTTTCTTTCCCTTATACACTTACAGAATTAGACGGTACATCTTTCGAAGGTTCTGGTCTTAAAAATGTAACTTGCTATAACAAAAATGTAGCTAGTAACAGAACTCTTTATCCAAGTGGAGTAAAGGTAAAAACTGTAGCAAAAAGCTACATTCAACAGTAAATAGCAATAGCCCTCATAATCGAGGGCTATTTTTATGCACAAAAAACGCCTGCTAAAAAGCAGGCGAAAATTTATCACTAGATATTAGATTTCAAAATCAGCCATAGAAGACTTTACAGCTTCATATTCAGCATCATCATGAATATCAAGACGTAATGGAGCGCTGATATCAAGAGAGAAAATACCCATAATAGACTTAGCATCTATTACGTATCTTGCTGAAACTAAATCAAAATCGCCATCAAAAGTGTTAATTTTATTAACAAATTCCTTTACCTTATCAATTGTGTCTAACTTAATGTTAATTGATTTCATAGTGTTGTTACCTCCTATTATGTAAGTGTAAGCTATAAATACTTCCTTATAATTTTAACTGTATTTTACTATTTTGTCAATGAATATCTAACAAAATTTTGTACTATTTTCATTTTATTTTGAATAATATTTACAAAGCAAAAGGAGGCTTGACTAAATGGAAGCATTTGATATATACAAAGATATAGGTACAAGAACAGGTGGGGATATATACATTGGCATTGTAGGTCCTGTAAGAACAGGCAAATCTACATTCATAAAAAAATTTATGGAAATGTTAGTAATTCCTAATATTGAAAACCAGTACATAAAGGAAAGAACTGTTGACGAACTGCCACAGTCTGCTGATGGCACAGCTATTATGACAACAGAGCCTAAATTTGTGCCAAATGAGGCTGTAGAAATAAATATAAACGATGTAAAGTTAAATGTTCGTTTAATAGACTGCGTTGGTTACATTGTAGACGGTGCTACAGGGCATCAGTTAGAAAATGGGCCACGAATGGTATCTACACCTTGGTCTGAAGAAAAAATGCCTTTTACTAAGGCAGCAGAAATGGGAACAAAAAAGGTCATAAAAGACCACTCTACCCTCTGCCTTATGGTTACAAATGACGGCACAATTACAGATTTACCTAGAGAGAATTATATTTCAGCTGAGAATACTATTGCCGAAGAACTAAAGGATACCGGAAAGCCTTTCGTTATTATTTTAAACACTAAAGACCCAGAAAATCAAAAAACATTAAATATGGCAAATGAAATGAGCAAAAAATATTCTGCTCCCGTATTGCCTGTAGACTGCAAAAATATGACTATGGACGATATTAACTCTATATTGGAAACTGTTTTATATCAATTTCCTATTATACAGATTAATATACATACTCCAAAATGGATAGAAACCCTTGCTTCAAATCACTGGTTAAAAGAAAATCTCATATCCACAATAAAAGATTTTGCAAAAAATATTTCAGGCTTTACAAGTATAAAAGATGCCCTTTCCGTTTTTGCACAAAATGAAAACATTAAGAAAAGCTATTCAGAGGCTATAGATTTAGGTACAGGTTCTGCAAATATTGAATTAAGTTTAAATGACAATCTTTTTTACAATGTACTTTCTGAAACAACAGGCATGGAAATTGGTGGAGAATATGAACTAATATCCACTATAAAACTTTTAGCACAGGCTAAAAAAGAATATGATAAAATGAAATTTGCCATTGACGAAGTAAAGCGAAAAGGCTACGGCATAGTAAGTCCGTCACCTGAAGATATGACTATTGAAAAACCTACTTGTATTAAACAGGGTAACCGATATGGCTTAAGTATTTCTGCAAAAGCTCCTGCAATACATATGATTAAAAGCAATATTAATGCAAATGTGGCAACTGTAGTAGGAACAGAAGAACAATCCAAAGAACTGGTAAACTACCTTAACACAAAGTATAACAATTCTACAGAAAGTGTGTTAGAATACGAAATTTTTGGCAGAAGTCTTAGTGACCTTATAAATGACGATTTAAACACAAAAATACTGCGATTAAACGAAGATACTCAAAGTAAAATACAAGACACTATTGAGAAAATTCTCAATACCAGTCACGGTGGAATTATCTGTATTCTACTTTAAAAGACATTTTAATTATCCAATTTTAGGGATTTTATACAAAAATTTTTTTCATTTTTCTACACTTTTACTATTTACAAATGCAGAAAAATGTTCTATAATGTATTTGATTGTTGAAAGACAATCATGCCCCTTGCTCTTGGATGAAGCCCCTTACCTTTCTAAACTTTGTCTAAGAGCTTTTCTTATATTTATTTTTGCCTCCAGTTTTTTGCTGGAGGTTTTTAAGTACCAAAAAAAGCCACAGAGCAATAACTCTGTGGCTTTCAGTTTATATATTAGAATACTGCTACTACAGCACCCTGATACTTTTCGTCAATAAAAGACTTTACCTTATCACTCTGTAATGCAGAAATAAGAGCCTTAATCTTTTCGTCATCCTTATTGTCTGGTCTTACAGCAACGATATTTGCATATGTTTCAGCTGCAAGTGAATCCTTTGCTTCTACAGCAATAGCATCGCTTACCTTTAAACCAGCTTCTACGGCATAGTTACCATTGATTGCTGCAATAGCAACATTGTTTATAGAACGTGGTAACTGAGCAGCTTCGATTTCTGTAATGTCAAGGTTCTTTGGATTTTCAACAATATCGTTCTTTGTAGCTGATAAACCGGCATCATCTTTAAGCTTAATTACACCATTGTCCTGTAAAAGAAGTAATGCTCTAGCTTCGTTTGTAGCATCATTAGGTACTGCAACCTTGTCGCCATCCTTTAATTCATCTAATGACTTAATTGTTGTTGAGTAAAGACCAAATGGTTCATAGTGAATAGCAGCTGCTGAAACAAGGTCTGTACTATTGTTCTTGTTGTAATCATCAAGATATGGCTTGTGCTGGAAGTAGTTAGCATCTAAATCCCCAGCAGATAAAGCTACGTTTGGCTGAATATAGTCTGAATATTCCTTAACATCTAATGTATATCCCTGTTCTGCTAATACATCTTTAGCTACTGCAAGAATTTCTGCGTGTGGAGAAGGACTTGCACCAACTGTAATAACCTTATCGTCAGAATTTGAATTTGCGTCTGCACTATTGCCTGTTGAACCACAGCCTGTAATAAAAGCTGCTGTAATTAATAAACTTAATGTAACTGCTAAAAATCTTTTCATTTTTTCATTCCTCCTATTTTTATCTTATTCTTTTATCTGTTTTCTTTGAAACCTTGTTACCAATCTCTTGTATAATCTGTACTATAATTACAAGAATAGCAACGGTTAAAAGCATAACATCTGTCTGGTATCTATAGTATCCGTAACGAATAGCAATATCACCAAGACCACCACCACCTACAAAACCAGCCATAGCTGAATATGCAAGTATAGTTGTTACTGACAATGCACCACCAATATATAAAGCAGGCTTTGCTTCAGGCACAAGTACCTTGCAAATTATCTGCCAAGTTGATGCTCCCATTGATTTTGCTGCCTCAATTACACCATAATCAACCTCTAAAAGAGAGCCTTCAACAACTCTTGCAATATAAGGTGCTGCTGCTATTACCAATGGTACAACAACTGCATTTGGACCTAATGTAGTTCTTACAATTAATTCCGTTACAGGTCTTACCATAATAAGTAATATAATGAAAGGTATTGACCTAAAAATATTGATAATAAAGCCTAAAACCTTTTCAACTCCAGCCATAGGGTGAATACCGTCTTTTCTAGTAACCACCAATATAATTCCGAGAGGTAAACCTATGATATAGGCAATGGCTGATGACAAGAGAACCATATACAATGTTTCTCCAATACCCTTAATAATCATAGATGATGTCTGTGGGTCAAAAATCATTTTCAGTCACCTCCTCAAATGGAATATTGACAGTTTCCAAATAATTCAAAGCTGAATCAATATTTTCTTCATTTTCAGAAAATTGAATTACCATTTCACCAACAGCCTTGTTGCCAATAGCTTTAGTCTGAGCATACATAATATTTACAGGTACTTTTGTTCTCAGCACAAGATTTGATATAACAGGTTCTCCTGCTTCTCTGCCGTCAAAAGTAATTCTGAAATATCTGCCACCGGAAAAATCAGTTTCCTTTATGGCATCTCCCATAATAAGCTGTTTACCTATGTGAGATTTTGGACTTTCGAATATTTCCTTTACAGGACCTCTTTCAACTATGTCACCCTTATCAATAATAGCAACATTATCGCATATAGAAGAAATAACGTCCATTTCGTGGGTAATTACAACTACAGTAATGCCCATTTTTCTGTTTAAGTCCTTTAAAAGTGCAAGTATAGACTTTGTTGTGTTAGGGTCAAGAGCCGATGTAGCCTCATCACACAATATGACCTTTGGTTCAGTTGCCAAAGCTCTTGCAATAGCTACTCTCTGCTTTTGTCCACCGGAAAGCTGAGACGGATAAGCCTTTTCCTTATCAGCAAGGTCAACAATCTTCAGAAGTTCTCTAGCCTTTTCTTCTCTTTTCTTTTTGTCCATTCCCTGTAATTCCAAAGGAAAACATACATTTTGAAGAACATTTCGCTGAGCTAAAAGCTGGAATTGCTGAAAAATCATACCCATAGACTGTCTTGCTTTTCTCAGTTCTTTTTCAGTCATCTGACCTAAGTCATTACCATCAAAAATAACTTGTCCACCAGTTGGAACTTCAAGAAAATTCATACATCGTATTAAAGTTGACTTTCCTGCGCCACTTAAACCTATAATGCCATAAATCTCCCCACTGTTAATAGAAAGATTAACATTTTTAAGAACTGTAACAGTATTTTGTGAGCTTGTAAAACTTTTTGTTAAATTTTTAATTTCAATTAAAGCTGACATTTATACCACCATTTCGTATTTCATATAGGAATTATAGGAATATAATAACATTACATAAACATTTTGTCAAGAGAAAAAGTAAAAACTGAATTTTCTTGTTATTTATTAATATTCTATAAACCCCATATTCATTTATTGTTTACAATTTCAATTTTAACATTTTTATGTATACAAGTCAATTTAAAACATAAAAACGGGAATGAATTTACTCATTCCCGTCTGAATTAAAGCATATTTTTTAAATATTTTCCTGTATATGACTTTTCAACCTTTACAACTTCCTCCGGTGTACCTGTAGCAACTATTGTGCCACCACCGTCGCCACCTTCCGGACCTAAATCAATAATATAGTCAGCACATTTTATAACGTCAAGGTTATGTTCAATAACAACAACTGTATTGCCACCCTCTGTCAATCTCTGAATAATATCAATTAATTTTCTGACATCATAGGAATGAAGTCCTGTTGTAGGTTCGTCAAGTACATATATTGTTTTTCCTGTACTTCTTTTGCTAAGCTCTGTTGCCAGTTTTACTCTCTGTGCCTCGCCACCTGATAGAGTTGTTGAACTTTGTCCAAGTTTAATATAACCAAGACCTACATCTTTAAGAGTTTGAAGTTTTACCTTTAATCTTTCTATATTGATGAAAAATTCGTAAGCCTCATCAACTGTCATATCCAAAACATCGGCTATAGACTTGCCCTTGAATTTAACCTCCAAAGTTTCTCTATTGTATCTCTTGCCATGACAAACCTCACAAGGCACGTATACATCAGGAAGGAAGTGCATTTCAATTTTTAAAATACCGTCACCACTACAAGCTTCACAACGTCCACCCTTAGTATTGAAACTAAATCTGCCCTTTTTGAAACCTCTTACATTTGCTTCAGGAGATTGGGCATACAAATCTCTTATAATATCAAAAAGACCGGTATAAGTTGCAGGGTTAGAACGAGGTGTTCTGCCTATTGGACTTTGGTCAATATTTATAATTTTATCCAAAAATTCTTCGCCTTTTATTTCCTTATATTTTCCTGGGCGTAGTTTTGCTCTGTTTAAATCTCTAGCAAGGGTTTTGTACAATATTTCATTTACAAGTGATGATTTTCCACTACCACTTACACCTGTAACACAAGTAAACACACCTAAAGGTATTTCAACATTTACTTTTTTAAGGTTGTTTTCCTCTGCACCTTTTATAACCAGCTTTTGACCATTTCCGGTTTTTCTGACCTGTGGCACTTCTATTTTTTCTCTGCCACTTAAAAAAGCACCTGTTAAGGAATTTTTATCCTTTAAAATATCCTCATATGTTCCGGCAAAAACAATATTTCCACCTTTTTCCCCTGCAAATGGTCCTACATCTACAATAAAGTCACTTTCTCTCATTGTATCTTCATCGTGTTCAACCACAATAAGGGAATTGCCTATATCTCTCAAATGCTTTAATGTGCCTAACAACTTGTCATTATCTCTCTGATGAAGACCAATGCTAGGTTCATCTAATATATAAAGCACGCCTACAAGCCCACTACCAATCTGTGTAGCAAGTCTTATTCTCTGTGCTTCGCCACCTGAAAGAGTACCGGCAGTACGGCTTAATGAAAGATAATCAAGACCTACATCTACTAAAAAACCTATTCTCGCCTTTATTTCCTTTAATATTAAATCACCAATAGCACGCTGTTTTTCATTTAATTCAAGATTATCAAAGAACTTTTGAATATCCTTTATAGACATTTCTGTTACCTGTGATATATTTTTTCCACCTAATGTAACAGCAAGAACCTCCGGCTTTAATCTTTGACCATGACAGCTAGGACAAGGAACAGAAGTCATATAGTCCATATATTCCTCTTTTGCTGAGTCGGAAGTAGTTTCCTTATATCTTCTTTCTATAGTAGGAATAACACCGTCAAAATTAAACTCATACACCCTAGCTTTTCCACCGGACATATATGCCACCTGTATAGGCTCATCACAACCGTAGAGAATAGCTTTTTTGCCCTCCTCCGGAATATCTTTAAAAGGTGTATCCATATCAAAACCATACTTTTTGCCCAATTCTGTAACTACTGAATAATATCCTGAACTAGGGTCAGAAATATTGTTCCAGCCCATAGCACAAATTGCACCTTTCTTAATAGACAAATCTTTGTTAGGCACAATTATATCAGGGTCAACAACCATTTTTACACCTAAACCTGTACAGTCAGGGCAAGCACCATTTGGATTATTGAAAGAAAAGTTAGGTGGTTCAATTTCTCCAATACTTATGCCACAATCAGGGCAGGCAAAATTTTGGCTAAACACTATTTCCTCTTTGCCTACAACATCAACAATAATAATACCACCGGTCAAGGCAGAAACAGTGTCAACAGCCTCACTTATACGCTTGTTTGCACCCTCTTTTATAACAATTCTATCTACGACTATTTCAATATTGTGCTTTTTATTTTTATCAAGCTCTATTTTTTCACTTATATCGTAAATATTTCCGTCAACTCTTACTCTGACATAGCCACTTCTTTTGGCATCTTCAAATATTTTAACGTGTTCGCCTTTTCTATTTCTGACAACAGGAGCTAAAATCTGAATTTTTGTTCCTGTTTCCATTTCCATAATTTTATCAACAATCTGGTCAACTGTCTGCTTTTGAATTTCCTTTCCACACTTTGGACAATGAGGAATACCAATTCGGGCAAACAAAAGACGCATATAGTCATAAATTTCAGTAACTGTACCTACTGTAGAACGTGGGTTATTATTTGTAGTTTTTTGGTCTATAGAAATGGCAGGTGAAAGCCCCTCTATACTGTCTACGTCAGGCTTTTCCATTTGACCTAAAAACATTCTGGCATAAGAAGAAAGACTTTCCACATATCTTCTCTGACCTTCTGCATAAATTGTATCAAAAGCCAAAGATGACTTACCACTGCCACTTACACCTGTAAATACAACCAATTTATCTCTAGGTATAGTTAAATCTACATTTTTTAAATTATTTTCTCTTGCACCTTTTATAATAATTTCTTTATTTTCCATAATTCACCTATTTTACATTAAAGACAGCTTTTTATACTCTATCATTTTATCTCTCAACTGTGCTGCTGTTTCGAAATCAAGATTATCAGCTACTTTTCTCATTTTTCTTTCAATCTTCTGAATTTCCTGTAAAAGTTCATCTCTAGTCATTGACTCCGGTGCTCTTTCCAACTTAGTTTTCTTATGAGCTACAGGCTCTGTAGCCTTTATTATTTCGTGAACTTTCTTTGTAATAGTCTTAGGTGTTATACCATGTTCAAGATTATATTCTTCCTGTATAAATCTACGTCTATTTGTTTCGGTAATAGCATTTCTCATAGAGTCTGTAATAGTATCGGCATACATTATTACTCTACCTTCGGAGTTTCTGGCTGCTCTACCTACAGTCTGTATAAGGGAAGTTTCACTTCTTAAAAAGCCTTCCTTATCAGCATCTAAAATAGCCACAAGACTTACTTCCGGAATATCCAAACCCTCTCTAAGAAGATTTATACCTACAAGGACATCAAAAACATTAAGACGCAAATCTCTTATTATTTCCAATCTTTCAAGAGTATCAATATCGGAATGTAAATATCTAACTCTAATTCCTGCTTCCTGAAGATATTTGGTCAAATCTTCTGCCATTTTTTTAGTAAGAGTAGTAACAAGAACCTTTTGCTTTTTCTTTACTGTGGCATTTATTTCAGTTATAAGGTCATCAATCTGACCTGTTATTGGTCTTACGTCAATGGTAGGGTCAAGAAGTCCAGTTGGTCTGATAATCTGCTCCACAACAGCCTGACTATGTTCTGCTTCGTACTTTCCCGGAGTGGCAGAAACGAAAAGCAACTGATTAATTTTGCCCTCAAATTCGCTAAACTTTAAAGGTCTGTTATCAAGAGCAGAAGGAAGTCTGAAACCATAGTCCACAAGTGTAGTTTTTCTCGAACGGTCACCATTATACATAGCACCTATCTGAGGAATTGTAACGTGACTTTCATCTACTATAATAAGGAAATCTTTTGGGAAATAATCAATAAGTGTGTTAGGCATACTGCCTTTTGGTCTGTTATCCAAGTGTCTTGAATAATTTTCAATACCTGAACAGAAGCCCATTTCCATCATCATTTCCATATCGTAGTTTGTTCTCTGTGAAAGTCTTTGAGCTTCTAACAACTTGTCCTCACTATTTAATTCCTTTACTCTTTCATCAAGCTCTGCCGAAATATCCCTTAAAGCTCGGCGTAAGTTGTCAGAATTAGTAACATAATGAGATGCTGGGAATATTGAAATATGGTTTCTTGTACCCAACACCTCTCCAGTAAGTACGTCTATTTCCGAAATCCTGTCTATTTCATCACCAAAAAATTCTATTCTTATAGCCACATCTGTACTGCCTGCCGGATATACTTCAACTACATCACCGTGAACCCTGAATGTACCTCGTGTAAAATTCATATCATTTCTGTTGTACTGAATTTCCACAAGTCTTTTGAGGACTTCATCTCTATCCTTTATCATTCCCGGTCTTATAGAAAGAGTCATTTCCTTATAATCAATAGGTGCACCCAAACCATAAATACAACTAACACTGGCAACAATAATAACATCTTTTCGTTCAAAAAGAGCTGAAGTAGCCGAATGTCTAAGTTTATCTATTTCATCATTTACTGATGAGTCTTTTTCAATATAGGTATCGCTTTGAGGTACATAAGCCTCCGGCTGATAGTAATCGTAATATGACACAAAATATTCTACAGCATTATTAGGAAAAAACTCCTTTAACTCGTTATAAAGCTGTGCTGCAAGAGTTTTATTGTGAGCAATAACAAGAGTTGGTTTATTCAAATTTTGTATAACATTTGCCATAGTAAAGGTTTTACCAGAACCGGTAACACCAAGTAATGTTTGAAATTTTTCGCCACTTTGAAATCCATTTGTCAACTGCTCTATAGCCTGTGGCTGGTCACCTGTAGGCTTAAATTTTGACACAATTTTAAAGTGATTTTCTTCTTGAGCCATACTCCATACCTCCTTGCAATTATATATCGAACATCTGTTCTGATTATACTATATAGCTATTTATAAGTCAAGTATCCACAAAATACTACATATTTATAATGCCCTTATTGACATAAAATAAAATATGTGATATATATTAGTTAGCATATGCTAACTATAAAGGAGTGTTTCTATGACCTTAAATGCTTTAATAGGTATTCTCATACCTTTTCTTGGTACTTCCCTAGGTTCAGCCTTTGTTTTATTTATGAAAAAGGAAATGAATTTAGGTATTCGCCGAGCTTTAACTGGATTTGCGTCAGGAATAATGGTGTCAGCTTCTGTTTGGAGTCTTATTATTCCGTCCATAGATTATTCATCAAATCTGGGAAAATTAAGTTTTTTACCAGCCTCAATAGGTTTTATGATTGGTATATTGTTTTTACTTATTTTGGATAATATTATACCTCATTTACATTTTAACAGCAGTTCAGCTGAGGGGCTAAAAAGCAAACTAAAGAAAACAACTATGCTTGTATTAGCTGTTACACTGCACAACATTCCTGAAGGAATGGCCGTTGGTATTGTATATGCCGGTATTTTATCAGGCAAAATGCAAATTACTTTAAGTGGTGCCTTAGCTCTTTCTATTGGTATAGCTATACAAAATATACCTGAAGGGGCAATCATATCTATGCCTTTAAAATCAGAGGGTATGGGCAAAGGAAAGTCTTTCTTATACGGTGTACTTTCCGGAATTGTTGAACCTATAGGTGCTATTATTACAATTTTGGCTATGGCTTTAATTGTACCTATTTTGCCATATCTTTTAAGTTTTGCTGCCGGAGCTATGATGTACGTTGTGGTTGAAGAACTTATTCCAGAAATGTCTGGCGAGCCTCATTCTGACATAGGTACAATAATGTTTGCCATAGGTTTTGTAGTTATGATGATTTTAGATGTTGCTTTGGGATAAGATAGACACCAAAAAGCCTCAAGGAAAATACTTGAGGCTTTTAATTCTCATATTAAATTAAGCATTGTAATTATCTGTCTTTGAAACATTAATACCATTTATAATAGTACCACCATTATATCCTAAAATATTGTAGAACATTTCAGATTTTAAGAAGAAATCTTCTCTATTTCCAGATAATATATTGGCACCTGATACATCAACATTGTACCAAGCATTTCCCATTTTAACAACATTCCATTCGTGAGCCATAGCCTTACTTACAACTACATCACAAGAAACATTTAACTTTGTTAAAATTTCCTTATACGCAAGAGCAAATGTCTTACAAGTTCCTGATTTCTTTGTATATAAATCATAAGTTGTCTGATTTGAAAGAGTATTGTCATATTTAAAATTATCTATTAAATAATCATACACGAACTTAGCCTTATCATAATCTGTTTTACAGCTCTTAGCAGATGAAACTATAGAATTGACAACGCTATCAATTTCTTTCTGCTTATTTGCAATTTCAGACTTATCATACTTGTAGTCTAATATTACCTTTACGACTTTATCTCCAGAAACTTCATACTTAGCAACATTCTGTAACATCCAAGCCTTGTCATCACTACAAACAAAATCTGTATATTCAGTATTTGCTTGATTTACTGTTAAACCACAAGATGAAACATCTACTCCTGTAGCTTTGTTGTTAACGCCATTTCTGAGGGCATCGCTTACTGGGCTAGCGTAAACGCCTGTTGCCATAGCCACTAAACCAACACCTGTAATAATAATAGCTGAAATAAAATTTTTCATCAAACCCACGTCCTTTTCTAATCCAAAACAATACAGCAACCCTATGTCATTAATCATTAGTGTTATTAATGTTTTGTTTCAGTTTTCGCAATTTCCAAAAAATTTTAAACGGCCAACAGAAATTGTATCTCCCCCAAGAAAACTAATTTATCAACATACTAAAATCTACACTTTTCCAAAATAAAATCTATAACATATTTTCGCTCCGTAACTTATATATCTAGTATACAAGTATTTCACATTGATTACAATATTCAAATTTTACAAAATATTTTATAATAAATTGTTAATTTTTACAAATTTAATTTAGTAATGATTATTCAAATTTACTCTTTGTTCATACTTTATAAGAAACATTGCACAACCAAACTATACATATTTACTATTTTATTACCCTTTATTTAGCTACTTTTACCATATTGGTTTACATAATTTACTTTTATAAAATTTCTAAACTATTCATTTACTTCATCATTGTTTTATATTACAATATAAGTATGTAAACAAATATATACATATTTCAATAAATATTTATTTTTGATATGTGTAAAAAAGGAGGTCATTTTTATGAACAAAAAAGTAAGTAAATCTACAGCACTTATAATTATTGTGTTTGTAGTAATATTTTTTCTATGTAGCCTGTCAGGTAGCATATCCGTAAGTTTAGCCGTAGCTTGCCTTTGTGCTTTTCCAGTTTCTCTTGCAATTTTTATAATAAAAACACTGAAGAAACAAAAAAGTAAATCCTATTTAATTTCCAGTATAGTATTGGTAATAGCTTTTATAGTGTTCTTAGCATCTGCACCTAATACTAAAAATGATGAGGAATTAGAAACTACTACTGAATTTACTACTGAAACTACCACTGAAGAAACAACAACTACTACAGTGACAACAACCACAACAACTACTACCACTACGACAACAACTGAAACTACTACAGTTGAAATCACTACTGAAGCTCCTACTTCTGCTCCTGTAGCTGTAGCTTCATCAAACAACTATAGTTCTTCCTATAGCAATAGTTCTTCTGATGATAGTTATGTTTCAGATGACAACACAGCTGATACAGTTTACATAGGTAAAACAGGAACTAAATATCACAGACAAGGTTGTCGTACATTAAAAGGAAATGGTTCACCTATTTCACTTAGTGAGGCAAAAGCCCAAGGTAGAGAAGCTTGCAAAGTTTGTAAGCCTTAATATACTTAAATAATTCAGTAAAAAAGCGAGGACGTAATTAACATCCTCGCTTTTATATTAGCAATATCTTTTTGCTAAATCTGAAATGCTGGCATCTCTTGTTCCTTGACCAATGGCATTAAATTTCCATTCATTATTATGTCTATAAATTTCTCCAAAAATCATAGCTGTCATATTAGAATAGTCATCAGTCAAATTGTATCTACACATTTCTTTATTAGATTTAGAATCTACAATTCGAATAAAAGCATTTCTAATCATACCAAAATGTTGTTTTCTACTTACTGCTGAATAGATATTTACCACTACTACAATTCTGTCATACTCTGCAGGTACACTAGACAAATCAATAACAATCTGTTCATCATCACCCTCACCTTCACCAGTTAAGTTATCACCCATATGATTAACTGTTCCAGAGTAGTGTCTTAAATTACCAAAATAAACTATATCTTTCTTATCACATAATTTTCCATTTTTTAATAATATTGCTGAAGCATCACAATCAATAGGTGCAGGTTTAAAGAAAAAGCCCTTTCTTTGAGCCTCATCCCAACCTAATCCTACTACCACCTTTGACAATCCTGGATTATCTTTTGTTAAACTAACTTTTTGACCTTTTTGTAAACTAATTGCCATAATTATTCACCCCTTATTTTCTTCCCGGTTTCCAATTCAGACCCCATTTAAAGGCTTTATCTAAACTAGAATGACCATTATAGAATTGTACAATTTTTTCAACACTAAATGTTTCATCATTAATATTTTCGAGTAAAACTAAACCACACATAATTTTATTAGAATTATAATCATCCATTTTTACTATTATATCCTCTGCTTCTGGATATTTAATAGTAACAGTTGCATCTGCCTGTTGCCAATTTGCAACACCCTCATAAATATAAGTATAAACCAAAATTCTTTTAAATTTTGATATTTGATTTCCGTTTATTCTAAGATTTTCGCCAGTTGTAACTGCACCAGTTCTATCATCACCATCTAATGAAATATAAGGTGGATTATTTAAAGAACCAAAAGCCTTACCTAATGCTTGAACTGTACCTTTTGTGCCATCTTTTAATTCATATAGACAACCTAAATCCAAATCAATATTACCTGTACCAAACAAACTAGACAAAAAACCCTTTGATTTAGTATGCCAATTAAGATTTATCAATATTTCTCCCAACTGCTTTGAGTTCTTCTTTAAATTAACTTTACAACCTTTTTGTAAACTAATTGCCATAGTTTTTCACCTCTTATTCTGCATCAATACCATAATGTCCACAAAGTGCAGCCAAACCTCCCTGGAATCCACTACCTATTGCATTGAACTTCCACTCACCATTGTGCTTATATAATTCGCCAACAACTACAGCAGTCTCTATTGAGAAGTCTTCACCTAAATCATATCTAATTAATTCTTCATCGTTTGATTCATCTACAATTCGAATAAAGGCATTTGAAACCTGACCAAAATTCTGTCTTCTCTTATCTGCATCATATATTGTTACTGTAAAGGCAATTTTTTCAGTATCTGCTGATACTTTATTTAAATCAACTAAAATCTGTTCATCGTCGCCCTCACCTTCACCTGTAAGATTATCACCCATATGCTTTACAGCACCACTAGGATGTTCCAAATTACCATAAAATACAAAATCTCTTTCTGTTCTGCATTTACCATTAGCTCCTAAAATAAATGCTGACGCATCTAAATCGAAATCTGCTCCAGAATCAAAATCATTTACATCCCAACCAAGACCGACCATAATTTTTTTCAAACTTGGTTTTCCTTTTGTTAAATCTACTTTCTGTCCTTTTGTTAAATTAATGGGCATAATAAACCCCTCCTTTTAAAATAAGCCATTTTTATTGTTTATTTGGCATATGATACATTTTGTTAAACTCTTGTTTTATACTTTCAAGTCTAGCTTGGTCATCTATACGTTTCTTTTTTGCATTTTCCTGAATTTGCTTAGTCTCGTCAATACCATTGACAATAGTTCTCCAAGTTGATTCCAATGTTTCAATTTTAATAGAATTTCCAGATGCCAACCTAGCAGTCATCTTAGACTGTTCAACTGTATTTCTTGCATTTTTAATAAGCATTTCATTTGTCTTTTCATCAAGAGCTGACATAGCCTCTGCCTGAATTCTTTGTCTTTTAAGCATTATCGCTTGTGCAAGTGCCTGCTTAAATACAGGTAATGTAATAATAAATGCTGAATTTATTTTTCTTACTAAATTCATATTACTAAATTCCATAGTTTTTATCATCGGTATAGACTGCATAGCTACATTTTCAGCAAGTCTTAAATCCTGTGTTCTTTGTTCAAGCAACATTAATGCCTGTTTTAAACTTGAAATTTCAAACTGTATAGAATTATCACCTGAATTAACCATATCTTCTTCTCTTTGTGCAATATAGTCTTCAAGCTCTTTACAACCCTGCTCACCAGCGAGTATGTACTTTACTAAATCATGATAAAAGTTCACATTTGAATCAAACATTTGACCCAGTTTTCTATTAGATTGTTTAATCTCAGCCTCATATTGTTTCAACTGAACATAGATTTTATCGACTTCTTCTCCCATTGTATGGTACTTAGCTAAAATTTTATCTAACTGCTTTCTCAAATTGCCAAATAGCTTACCAAAAAAGCCCTTATTCTCTTTTATTTCTTCTATGTCAAACTTGTCCATAATTTTAGCTAAAGTATTTAACATTTCACTAGACTCATCAAGTTTAGACATATCCATACTATTTAAAACAGTATCAGAAGCCTTTGAAATTTCCTCTGCCACTGTAGCACCGAAAGAAACAATCGTTTCCATATTATTTACTTCAATGGTACTAACAATAGCATCAACTTCAGCTGAATTAACAAGCTGTTCATTCATTCTTTGTCTATCTGCAACAATATCGTACTGTTCCACAACTTCTACATCTGTATTTTGTGTATTTGCAACAGTTGTAGAACTCTCCTGATTTGTAGCACTTACCTTTTTAAAATCTAAACCCATTTTTAAAACCTCCCAAAAATTTTTTCTTTCCAAGAACGTGGACTAAATTCATTATCACATCTCGTTATTGATGGAATTTTTAAGTCGTATTTATATTCACCAATCTGATGTTCCTCTAAATTTAGTTTATTAAAATGTTTTTCTACAGTTTGATATCCTGTAGGTACAAAAAACACTATATCAAATCCTAATAAATTCAAAAAAGCAATTAATATAGAGTCCTCTAAAGAAATCCCTTTTTCTCCACTATTTATATACACCAACTTAGGATTTTTTTTAGTAAAATCAAATTTCTGTATAAGTCTTAGAATTTCCTTTGGCATATTTAAAACTGTAGAAATAATAGTATATTCCGTACCATTTTCATAAGTACCTTTTATTATTTGCTCATCTAAAAGAGTTTGCAATTTTTCTAATATATAGTCCTGTACATTATCTCTTAAATATGAATACTGATAACATTTATGCTCTTTAATAATATTTTTCTGTATTCTTTTGTTTTTCAAAAATGTAGTAGCATACTGCTTTACAGGATTATATGACAGTGAATCTATAAATGGAACTTTAGAAACCAACTCACAATTATCTACATAAAGTTTCTTAATTGAATTCCAATACTGGTTAACATCCCCATCTTTAACACCTGAAATTTTTGAGAAAATAACCGGCATATTAACCATATTATCAACAACACTGAAATTAGGTCTATACTTTATCTCCTCATTCCAAAGTATTTCTATTTCTTCATACATTGTTTGAAGATTTACTGATGTAGCCTGCATAAACTGTTGATTTCTATAAATTCCTGTATTTTGATACATCAATGTATCCAATTCTCTTTCTGCATGATAAGCAGCTGTACCTATTCTTAAATCAGTATTATCCTGTGGGAAAATAGATATATTAAGCGACTCCATATTGTTTACTTCATACACAAGTGAATCTTCAATTCTGTATTTTACATTTAAATTTGGATTAAATATAACAACATCTACAGGCGTCCTAGCTAATAATCTAAAAAACAAATCTTCATACAAAGACTTATCTCCATCACTTAATAAAAAGAAACAACTAACCTCTGGAAATTTCCATTTATTAAACAATAATGGTATGTACCTTTTTAACCAACATAACAAAATAACAGCTTTATTTGTCAATCTACTAATATGATTTTCGTCATTTTTTGCTTCTGACAATATTATATCAACAAAAGATTTTATCAATATTTTTTCAAGTTTTGAATCCAACCCACATTGAATATTTTTTGTAATATGTGATATTAACTGTTCCTTATTTTTGTAATTTCCTCTATTGATAAGCTTAATTTCTTCATATGTAGGCTCTGGAATTTTACCATTTTCAATAACAAGACTTCTTTTATTATTTTTTATTTCTAGTTGTAATTGATATAATTCATTAGCATAAGTTAGCTTATCTTCTACACCATTCATAACACAAAAACAATTATAAAATAATTTAGAATCATTTCCTCTATTTGCAACAGCAATTCTTATATCATCTAAAATTTTTCCAGAACACCATGCATTTGTACAATTTATAACACCAGATTCTGTACCATATAGCCTTTTTGTCTTTTGTTCTTCTAAAATTTTATTTTGCAAATTTTTTAGAGAAAAATCTTCTGGAAAGGCTTTTGCATTTTGAATAACAAGTTCATTAGACTTTTCAGATAAAGCATCTAATTTCTTATAATCTTTATCTCCTGAATACTGTATTAGAACTATATCACATCCAGCATTTGATAAAATAGTTAGGAACATCAATTCATAATTGCTTACATTTCCTTCATACAATATTTTAGGAATATCTTCATTTCCTAATTTATTCACTATTCTTTCAAATTTATAGTACAGCCAGCACATAAATTTTATATAGGCATTTTTTAACATATTATCATTTTTGCCATTTTTCTTCATATTCAGCAAAAATTCATACATACAAATACAAACATTTTCTCTCTGCATTGCATCCATTCTAGGCAACCATTTTTTTAAACTATCACCTATAAACCCTATGCCTAATTGAAAGTCTAGTCCCATTATTTCAGAATAATAATTCAAATTATCTTCTGTGGGATTTTGTATTCTTCCCTCTATTACAACTCCATTTATACGAGCTGAGTTGTAATATTTTTTTATAAAATTTTCTACTTCTATGCTGTATTCATTAATTCTATAAAAAAATACCCTTTTGTCACTTCTTGAACTTAACTTCAGAAAAAAATCATCTAAACTATGAATTTCTTTATGTTCAAACATAGACATCACCCTAACTCCTATTTAAATTTTCTTTTCCTAATGCATATCCAAATATTGAACCTACAATACCACCAACTATATGTGTAAAATTCGAAATATTATCATCTACAAATATTCCATTATATATTTGTCCACCTATGTAAATTACTGCTACAAGTATAAAAGTCAAAGGTATTTTTCCTTCAGACATACTTGCAAAAGATGACAGCAATATAAAAGCAAAAACAACACCACTGGCACCTAAAAGCATAGTATTAGGAAATATTATAAAATTTAAAATTCCCGTAATAAGAGCAGTAAAGAATATCACAACAACTATATCTACAGAACCATACTTTTCCTCTAACAATGGTCCAATAATAAGTATAATTGTTATATTGCTAATAAAATGACTCCAGTTTGCGTGTCCAAAAATATGTCCAATAAACCTAAAGTACGTTAAAGGACTCATTAACGACGACCTGTAAACACTAAACAGTAGCCTATCTGTTGCCCCTGATGTGATAAAATCCAATATTAAAACAACAAAACATACTGTTGTAAATCCCAGTATTACAGGGGAATTAAAAGATATTTTCTTTAAAATTTTCATAGTATTAATCCCCCTTTCTCTTTTCAACCTCTATTTATTTCCTACTATACATTTTCTAACAATGTCAACAGGTATCATTGTAAAACCTAAAATAATTACAACTATCCATCCAGTTATTCCAAAAGGAACACAACTGAACATTTCACCAATCCATTTAAAAATATCAAGATTTACTAATCCAGCATTTACAATACATGCCTGAACTGCTATGATGACGAAGAATACTTTTAAGAATCCAGTATTTTCATTTAAGCCACTAAATATAGCAAACTTTTCATCTCTGACATTGAAGCCATTGAACAAGGCACTAAGTATGAATAAAACAAAGTACGCTGTCAATTTCTGTTCTTCTGTATTAAAGAACTGGTCAAAAAATGAAAGTTTAAGGAAAGCAAAACTAATAACTACAAGCCAAGCACCCATTGTAAGTATTTGTGCCATCATCTTTTTACTTACAATACTTTCATCACGTCTTCTAGGAGCTTCTTCCATATATTTTTCTTTAGCCGGTTCATTACCAAGCATTATAGCTCCCAAACCGTCCATTACTAAGTTTACAAACAACAAATGAGTTACTTTAAGTGGTTCATCAACACCAAAGAATGGTGCAATAGCACTTACTACAACAGCTGCCACATTAATAACTAACTGGAACTTACAGAATTTTAATATATTATGATAAATTGTTCTACCATAAAGTATAGCATCTTTAATTGACCTAAAATTGTCATCTAATACAACAATTTTACCAGCCTCTTTGGCAGCCTCAGTTCCACTACCCATGGCAAAACCAACATCTGCTCTTTTAAGTGCTGGAGAGTCATTAACACCATCGCCTGTCATACCAACTACAAGATTCATTTCCTGACATATTCTTACCATTCTTGATTTATCTGTAGGCAAAGCTCTGGCAATAACTCTAATATCTTTAATCATAGACTTTATTTCATCATCAGAAAGGCTATTAAGCTCTGTTGATGTAAGTGCCTTATCAGATTGATTTTGAATAAGTCCAGCATCTTCAGCTATTGATACAGCAGTTTCAAGTCTGTCTCCTGTTATCATTACAACCTGAATACCTGCATCCATAACCTCCTTTATAGCCATTTTAGCTTCTGGTCTTACATCATCCCTAATAGCTACAAAACCTATTAAAACAACATCATCATTAATGTCATTTTCTGTCATTGAGCTATTTGAATATCCAAAAGCAAGAACTCTCATAGCCCTTGAAGCAAGGGTGTTAATCTTTTCATTTATTTCATCAAAGTTAAGCTCAACTTCGTTACCATCTTCATCTAAAGCCTTTGTTGCAATAGAAAGGAATTTTTCTGGAGCACCTTTATAGAATGTTTTGCCTAATTCTTTTATTTCAACTTGACTAAATTTATTTGAAGAATTAAATCCCTGTGAATTTGTAACACTATATTCACTTTCATTTGTTAAAACATTATAAGTTTCCTCGCCAATAAACTTCATTAAAGCCTGGTCTGTTGCATTACCACCAATTACTTTATGGTTAGCATCAAACATAGATGCTGTATTCTTACCTATAGATATATCCAATAAAGCCTTTACCTTACTGTGAAGTCCTAAATTATCCATAGGTATAGTATCACCATTAGGCATAAAGAATTCTACTACTTCAAGCATACCCTTAGTGATAGTACCTGTCTTATCACTAAATAAAATGTTTAATGAACCAGCAGTTTCAATACCTTCTGCTTTTCTAACTAAAACATTATGGTCAAGCATTTTACTTGTATTCTGCATTAATACAAGGGAAATCATAAGAGGAAGTCCCTCAGGTACTGCACAGACAATAATAACAATAGCCAATGAAACAGCATCAATTACATTTTTCAAAATTTCTGCCCAGCCTATAGAAAGATATTGTTCTATGCCACCAGCATTAAGCACAAAATATGCCATATAAAATACTGCTATTACAAAAGCACCTATATAACCAAAAGTAGAAATCTGATGAGCAAGTTTACCTAATTTTACTTTTAAAGGAGAGTCTACCTCATCCTCTTGCATTTCTTCAGCCATTTTGCCCATCATTGTTTTTAAGCCAACTTTTCTAACATCTAAAATGCCTGTACCATCAAAAACAACAGCACCTCTGAAAAGGGAATATTTATCTACAAATGTATCACCAGTAATATTATCTGCCATTTCAGTAGAAATATCAGTAGCAAATTTTTTACATTCCTCTGCTTCACCATTTAAAGCCGAATTATCAACTCTTAAATCGCCTTCAACTAATATACCGTCTGCTGGAATTTTATCCCCTGATTGTAGTAAAACCTTATCTCCTACAACTACGTCATCTACTTCAATAACAGTAACCATAGAATTACGGTATACCTTACAGACATCTTTTTTTGTGCTGTTTTTTAACTCTCTATACTTAGTATCACTTGCAACACCTGTCTTTGCTGTAACAAAGGCCACAATTAATACTGCAACAACTGTACCTATGGGCTCATAAATTTCAGCATATCCTAAAAAGAACATTACCACCATTAACCCAGCAATAAACAAAAGTATCTTAATCATTGGGTCGCTAAAAGTTTCTTTAAACTCTGCCCAAAAGGTAGTAGGCTCAGAATCCGGAATTACATTGTTGCCATATTTTTCTCTGGATTGCCTTACTTGTTGGTCATTTAAACCTTTTTTTAACATAACTTCACTCCTCTTTTGTTCTCATAGATACAAAAAAGTCATTGAACTTTATACACAAACTTTAAGTACATAAAGACACAATGACTCTATCATCTACGAAATACTAATAATTTTAAAAAAATAGTGCAGTTATATAATAAACTATCATTAAAGCACAATTTAATCATCATAACGCACCACCCCTTTTGTTGCATTATAACACATATATATACAATTATCAATATAATTTATAGAATTTTTACAAATATATTATATATTTTTTAGTCATTAAATAAAATTTTATTTAATGACTAAAAATTTTCTAAATATTCTATATTCTTTTTGCAATATATAACTCCGATAATTCATTTTATTAATAATAATACAAATAAGTTTATTTTAAACTTTATATTTCAGTATGAACTAATTATAACATAAAACGCTTGAGAACCGACAGATTTTACGCTTAAATTTACATTTCACTATGAACTAATTATAACTATGCAAAAATCGTAGGCGATAATGTAGCAACAGAATTTACATTTCACTATGAACTAATTATAACAACAACAACAATATAAGTATTTGTTCTTGGGTCAAATTTACATTTCACTATGAACTAATTATAACCAGCATATCTGACAGAAGCGAGTATATTACTTAAATTTACATTTCACTATGAACTAATTATAACTTTACAGCCTTAAAGGCAACTAACCCACCCAATAAATATTTACATTTCACTATGAACTAATTATAACTTAAGCGAAACTATAACTAAAATAACAGCCATCAAAATCTACATTTCACTATGAACTAATTATAACGTTGTAATTTTAGCTATATATTTGCTACCACAAAAATTTACATTTCACTATGAACTAATTATAACAATCGAAGACATACTAGAACAGCAGAAGAAAAGCAAATTTACATTTCACTATGAACTAATTATAACGCTTTACTCCTGTTGCATAAGAACCATAGTTCATTACATTTACATTTCACTATGAACTAATTATAACGATATTCCAATTCTATTCGACTCATGCCAGCTATTGTATTTACATTTCACTATGAACTAATTATAACAAAGTTGCAAGCACGAAACGAAGAACTTCAAAAAGATTTACATTTCACTATGAACTAATTATAACTCTCTTGTTTTTCTTCTTTCAATATAGCCCATAGTAATTTACATTTCACTATGAACTAATTATAACATAATGAGTTTACAAACTCAAAAAGTTACTACAATAAATTTACATTTCACTATGAACTAATTATAACAAAAGTTGAAAATAATAAATTACTACCCCGAATTTTATTTACATTTCACTATGAACTAATTATAACTGGTACACCAGAGGTTATTGCAGTAAAGGGTTATGGATTTACATTTCACTATGAACTAATTATAACACAGTAAATATCTCGCAAATGAGGGACTTACGGTATTTACATTTCACTATGAACTAATTATAACCAATGTGTCAGCTTAACGGAAATTATTTTACCAAAATTTACATTTCACTATGAACTAATTATAACAAATTTGGGAAAAGCTTGCACTGGTCTTTGTAACAGATTTACATTTCACTATGAACTAATTATAACTTAAAAATAGCTCTGTTTTGGGGTCGCCGAACCCGCATTTACATTTCACTATGAACTAATTATAACCCTAAAATGTCATATATATCTTTCTGAACAATGCCATTTACATTTCACTATGAACTAATTATAACCTACAGTACCTGCAACTGACCCTACCTTTTTAAGTCATTTACATTTCACTATGAACTAATTATAACAACCTTTGATTTGCTACTTTCAATCACTCTACTTAAATTTACATTTCACTATGAACTAATTATAACTTATTGAAAGCAGCCTTTGACATTAAAATAAGCGCATTTACATTTCACTATGAACTAATTATAACAGTAAAACAGATAGGAAAAGCAGTTGTAGAAACATTATTTACATTTCACTATGAACTAATTATAACGGTATAAAAAAGATGTTGGAATTTACAGCTATGATATTTACATTTCACTATGAACTAATTATAACGGCATAAAACCTCGTCTTGCAAGTATTCTACTAAAATTTACATTTCACTATGAACTAATTATAACAGATGATAAAAAGTTACTTAATGATTGCTATATTAGATTTACATTTCACTATGAACTAATTATAACCTAGATTATACCAATCTAGTTTACAAATTAAATCAATTTACATTTCACTATGAACTAATTATAACTCTATGTTCTCAGATGGAGGCACATATACCCTATACATTTACATTTCACTATGAACTAATTATAACTGTTGCACAATGTTTTATTTGTGTTTTCAAAGTTTAATTTACATTTCACTATGAACTAATTATAACACTTCAAAAGTTTGAAGAAATAAAAACTGAATATAAATTTACATTTCACTATGAACTAATTATAACATATAATGAAATAAACTAACTTGTGAAGGATAAGGCATTTACATTTCACTATGAACTAATTATAACGATGTAAAAATAATACCTACTGTTCCACCACCGTCATTTACATTTCACTATGAACTAATTATAACTCGGCTTGTCCATCGAAGTAATTTGAACCTGACCCCATTTACATTTCACTATGAACTAATTATAACGTAGGTAATGAAGGTAATGGTGTAAGTGAACTTTTACATTTACATTTCACTATGAACTAATTATAACAAACACAATAAACATAACTATTATTTTATTCTTTATTTACATTTCACTATGAACTAATTATAACGATGATAATAATAATGAAGTTGGGTAACCCCTTACGAATTTACATTTCACTATGAACTAATTATAACGAATACACTACAATTCTCATTGACAACAAGGGATTACATTTACATTTCACTATGAACTAATTATAACGATGATAAAAAGTTACTTAATGATTGCTATATTAATTTACATTTCACTATGAACTAATTATAACTTTATCTGTATCTTAGAGCATGTAGAATCTACATCATTTACATTTCACTATGAACTAATTATAACAAAACGTTATCATAAAACAGCGCTGCTCTGTTTATATTTACATTTCACTATGAACTAATTATAACGACAAAAAACACTACAACTACTGAAAAAACAACTGATTTACATTTCACTATGAACTAATTATAACTACAAATTTGGAGGTGCTTTAAATGGTAACTTGCTTATTTACATTTCACTATGAACTAATTATAACTAAAAATATGTTAAAATAATAGAAAAATATATTGAAATTTACATTTCACTATGAACTAATTATAACATATCAAACAACTACTAACCATTCTGACTTTAATTTCATTTACATTTCACTATGAACTAATTATAACACTAATCGATAAAAACAATTTAAAAGGTCGTTGCGATTTACATTTCACTATGAACTAATTATAACGCAGTAGAAAAGTGTAATGTAATAACTGCTGTATCTTATTTACATTTCACTATGAACTAATTATAACATTATTTTCTTGCTATTATGAACCAATTTATGCTTAATTTACATTTCACTATGAACTAATTATAACTTAAATTATAGAACAATAATTTGGTTTTGTCAATGAAATTTACATTTCACTATGAACTAATTATAACCATACATCCTCTCAAGCTGTTTCCTCATAACATCAAAATTTACATTTCACTATGAACTAATTATAACATAAGGTTTTGAAAAGCTGGACGGTCAGTGTTTTTGCATTTACATTTCACTATGAACTAATTATAACTCTTAAAGCATCAAGCAAATGGTTATCTTTATCCACATTTACATTTCACTATGAACTAATTATAACAGAGGTAGCTAAGGCGGTCTTGTGTGATGTTGTAAGATTTACATTTCACTATGAACTAATTATAACTCAGCATTGGCTTCTCTATGTTCTTGTATTCTCCTTATTTACATTTCACTATGAACTAATTATAACAACATTGCACGTTTATGCGATAGAACAGTTGACAAATTTACATTTCACTATGAACTAATTATAACGGTTGTTACTGACCCTCCATATAATGTAAATTATAGATTTACATTTCACTATGAACTAATTATAACTGTTTCTGTCTAATTCTATATTGTTTATAACACTTCATTTACATTTCACTATGAACTAATTATAACGAAACTATATTCTGTTCCTACTGGGTATATCCACATTTACATTTCACTATGAACTAATTATAACTTTATTCTACAGTAGAGTACCACCGTAATCATTAATTTACATTTCACTATGAACTAATTATAACGATAATTGTGTTACTTTTAATGAATATATTTTTCTATTTACATTTCACTATGAACTAATTATAACCGGCACATTACTTCGTCGATGGTGACAGCTGTACACATTTACATTTCACTATGAACTAATTATAACCAATACGCACAGCACTTGAAACAGGTATTCGCAGATTTACATTTCACTATGAACTAATTATAACATTTGTAAATTGAAATGCCAAATGTATCAGTTTCTCATTTACATTTCACTATGAACTAATTATAACTTACTTCTTCTAAAAAATTTTCTAAGTAAAAAGCAACATTTACATTTCACTATGAACTAATTATAACGGCTTAACAGCCTATTTAAAATTAATAAATCAGATAATTTACATTTCACTATGAACTAATTATAACGCAATAGAACAGCTCAAAGAAACCGGACTAGATGAATTTACATTTCACTATGAACTAATTATAACTATAGAAAATTCTATGAAAAACCATTCCCCAATAAAATTTACATTTCACTATGAACTAATTATAACCATTGATATAGTCTCTACACAACCTGTCATAATAAATTTACATTTCACTATGAACTAATTATAACGATCATCGTTAAAACAGTAATATTCGTGTTCTAAATTTACATTTCACTATGAACTAATTATAACACTGATGTGGAAATTATTCAGGACACATTGCTTACATTTACATTTCACTATGAACTAATTATAACGTATTGAATGTAGATGGTGCAAGATGGAATGTATATAATTTACATTTCACTATGAACTAATTATAACTTGCCGTCTTGTCATTGTATCGCTTTAACCGTTTTTATTTACATTTCACTATGAACTAATTATAACAGTGTGCTATTATGAGTATACCAACTCAGAATAAAGTATTTACATTTCACTATGAACTAATTATAACTCCAACTGGTTCACCTCCTCCTAGTTGCCTGGTATATTTACATTTCACTATGAACTAATTATAACGTCTTAACCCTTGACCCTTATTCCCCCCTAACCCCCAATTTACATTTCACTATGAACTAATTATAACGAATGCTTCTTGTTCACTGTAATATTAATTTTAAATTTACATTTCACTATGAACTAATTATAACACTTGGTGAACTTGAAGAGATAAAAACTGAATATAAATTTACATTTCACTATGAACTAATTATAACCGAAGTGTAGACGTAACAAGTCATGCCGTAGAAAGATTTACATTTCACTATGAACTAATTATAACTTAAATGTCAAGAAATTGCTTTTAAGCAATAGGGATTTACATTTCACTATGAACTAATTATAACTATGAAAAAACTTCAAAAGAATAATTTTATAAAAAATTTACATTTCACTATGAACTAATTATAACGGTTTTATACCTCGTCTTTTTCTATTCGTAACCATAAATTTACATTTCACTATGAACTAATTATAACGCAAATTTTTGAACAGCTTTTCGCTGTTTTTCATCCATTTACATTTCACTATGAACTAATTATAACTTTAAGTAAAGATTACAACCATAGTCTTATAAGAATTTACATTTCACTATGAACTAATTATAACATAAGCCAACAGGCAGGCTTATGTATACTCTTAGAATTTACATTTCACTATGAACTAATTATAACTGGTTCTGTAAATCAGATAAGTTCTTTGAAGGTTTATTTACATTTCACTATGAACTAATTATAACCGGGTGTTCTCGCCTCGCGTCTTGTCGGCGTGGGGTATTTACATTTCACTATGAACTAATTATAACTATTTTCTCTTGTAAAGACCTTATATTCAGATTCAAATTTACATTTCACTATGAACTAATTATAACAAACTTTTCAGAAGATTATGCTAACAGGTAACGATTATTTACATTTCACTATGAACTAATTATAACGCAGTAGGCACTACTTTAGCACTCAATGCCAAGAAAATTTACATTTCACTATGAACTAATTATAACGGTCTGTAACTATTTTCAAAATAATAATAGTTCAAATTTACATTTCACTATGAACTAATTATAACAAAATAAAATGCTTAAAAATTAAATTGACTCTACTAGATTTACATTTCACTATGAACTAATTATAACGAACTAAATTCTAGCGATGTGTGTGTAAACAATTTAAATTTACATTTCACTATGAACTAATTATAACTGTTTTGTTTTCTTCTATAACAGGCAAACCTTTCAAATTTACATTTCACTATGAACTAATTATAACGATGAACATTCTTATAATCTGCAATGCGAAACCAAATTTACATTTCACTATGAACTAATTATAACTATCATAAAACATTTTTTAAGTAAAGAGAAAGGAGATTTACATTTCACTATGAACTAATTATAACCGTAAGCATCTTTTATGAAAGCATAACCAACTTTACAATTTACATTTCACTATGAACTAATTATAACGAGCAGTCACCCCTTCGCCAACTTATATTGAAATGTATTTACATTTCACTATGAACTAATTATAACTTATCTTCATCAATCAAATCTTCTCTGATTCTAATATTTACATTTCACTATGAACTAATTATAACATAAAATTGAATAGGGTGGCTACTCGTCTTCAGTCATTTACATTTCACTATGAACTAATTATAACAAAAAAGGTCTTTATTACTTTTATTAATGATAGACTATTTACATTTCACTATGAACTAATTATAATCAAGAGCCATTCGTTAAAGCTTCAAGAGAATTATATTTACATTTCACTATGAACTAATTATAACTTCTTTGCTTTTCAATTGCAGATTGAGGAACTGTATTTACATTTCACTATGAACTAATTATAACATTAATGCACCAGCGATGACATTATAAACAATAAAAATTTACATTTCACTATGAACTAATTATAACAATTCTTTCCACAATTGGCAAACGTGTTGGCTATGCATTTACATTTCACTATGAACTAATTATAACTTTGAAGAATTTAAAGAGTGTTGTAAAAATATTTAATTTACATTTCACTATGAACTAATTATAACGAAGACGAGTAGCCACCTATTCAATTTTATGTATGCATTTACATTTCACTATGAACTAATTATAACGATTGCTTTGCGTTGTGCATCAGGGCTGTACTCTGTTATTTACATTTCACTATGAACTAATTATAACTCAGCTTGTTCTGGATTTTCAATTTTGCCGTTTTTCATTTACATTTCACTATGAACTAATTATAACAAATAATCATCATTATTGGTATAGTTTTCAATTTGATTTACATTTCACTATGAACTAATTATAACAATTGGAGCTACACCAGAGCCATCACCATTTATATTATTTACATTTCACTATGAACTAATTATAACGAAAAGAGGTTTTGAGATTGAAAAAAGATAGACATATTTACATTTCACTATGAACTAATTATAACGAAAAGTGTTTTACCATTGATGAGTTCAGTAAATCATTTACATTTCACTATGAACTAATTATAACAATTTTAATAATTGTACTATTGAACAAAAAAAGGTATTTACATTTCACTATGAACTAATTATAACAATATAAAAACATTTTTAAATGTATTATATATAGTATTTACATTTCACTATGAACTAATTATAACAAAAAGCTATATAAAACTATATTTTAAATTATTTTTATTTACATTTCACTATGAACTAATTATAACTGGTGGTAATACTAATGAAACTATTGGTAAAGAACATTTACATTTCACTATGAACTAATTATAACTCTTTTCAGTCCCATTATTAACTTTTTGGTTAGTGATTTACATTTCACTATGAACTAATTATAACCATTTATTGTTCTTAAAGTGTTTGAAATTGGATTAATTTACATTTCACTATGAACTAATTATAACATATACTTGAGTTCTTTTCTATCCCCCCTCAATAGATTTACATTTCACTATGAACTAATTATAACTTAGTTACTATTAGTTAAAATTTATTACACTAAAAAATTTACATTTCACTATGAACTAATTATAACGAATTAGAAAATGCCAGTTTAAAACTTAAACAACATTTACATTTCACTATGAACTAATTATAACCCTGTTTCTCATTATATCAGTAAATAAGCCACTTTGCAAGTTTTATTTTGTCTATCTTTTTAAAATCACCTAAATAGTATAAATATAATTCCATCTTAAAATTCATAAAACACTTGTAAGCCCTTTTATTACTGAACTGTCGATACCCCCTATTTTTTACACTATCATAGGTCGACAGTCAAATAAAGTTATCTGTTGCATCATCATTTTTACCCCACATTTCCTTTTTCATCCATCTATTGCTTCGACTTTTAAACAAAATTACGGAATCTAAATCCTTTCTAATCCATTCATTTAATTCTTTATTCAATTTCAATATTTGAACTTCTGATAACTCACCCTCAAACACAGAATTTTGAATATGTGTTAAGTATTTTTTGCATATCTTAAATACTTTATTTAGAACTTTTTCTCCACCCTGTTCTCCTGATATATCATAAACCAAAATTACATACACAATATCACCACCAAATCTTAAAAGGTTCGTATTCCTTTTCTCCTATCAAGTGTTTAATAAGTTTATAACATTCCAGCCTTATTAAATATTGATAAGACACTTCTCTATTTAGCTCTTTATGTTTAATAGTTGTTTGCATTCTGGAATCCAATTCCCTTGCTATAATTTGAGATGCCTCTTTTTTTAAGTGAAGAAAGTTTAAAGATTCTGTAAAGCTACGTTCATTTATTTGATTTTTATTCAACAGCGAAAATATTAATCTATCGCCCAATAAAGGTTTAAATATCTCAGATATATCTAAAGCTAAAGAAAATCTTCTAGTTCCTGGTTCGTGTAGAAAACTTACTGTAGGATTTAGTTGCGTTTTATAAATTTCACTTAGAACTCTTGTATAAATCATTGTGTTTACAAAAGAGATTAATGTATTTATCATATTGTCAGGAGGATTTTTCACTCTCTTTTCAAAGTTTATGTTTTGATTTACTATTGTATTCCAACTTTTATAATAAATTTTTCTAATATTTCCTTCATATCCCATTAATTCTGTAACACTTTTTGATTTGTAAATATTCTTTCTTATATTATCAATATCATCCAAGGTACTTTGTAAATCTTTTCCTCTCGCATTATAATATCTAACATTTCTATATATATTATCAGCTGCACCATCTATAAATTTTTGAGCAATCTTCAATCTTTTATCTGAATCTGTATAGTGATTAACTTGATTAACTAACAATTCTCCTGAAATTAAACTCTCTTTGGGATAAAAGCTTCCTATGTAATAGTCATAATAATTATAACAATGCACTATAATACCATTTTGAGATAATATATTAAGAAAACTGGTGTTAAACTCCATCTGTGTCATAATATTTATTTCACCAACAGTTTCTATAGGTATATCTTTTTTATTTCCTGCTTTATCAATAAACCTAATAGTATTATCGTGTCTTTGTAATGTTCCCTCATTATAAACAAATAAACTTTTTTTCATATTTACACCCCCTAAATATAACACAAATCATAAAACGCACAATTCTTGCATATTTTTTTATTATCCTCTTTTGGTGCAATATCTTTATTTACTATATTTTCAATATCAATCAATATTTCATCTATTTTTTGTTTATCCTCTTCCTTTAATTCAACATCAATATTTTTCTTTAAAAGAGGATAATCTATTTTAGCCTTAACATTAACATCTCGCTTGCTTAAGTAATAAAGATAATACTTAACCTGAAGTATACTTGCTTCTTCAATCTTCTTGCTCTTTTTTACTTCATGTAAAATCCCCTTTTCCTTTATAAAATCAATATTAATCACATTGTCAATATTGATATGCTTTTCATCTCTACTATAACTGTTTTCATCAATAAATTTACCTATTGCAACATTTTCATTATTCTGTTCCATATTTATATTGTGGTAGTAGTACCACAATTTTCTTTTGCACACCTCATAGTAGTATACCATAATCCCTGTAATATCCTTCTCCATAACATCCTCTCCTTACCAGAATGTAGCATAATTTTGAATCTTTCTATCAGCCTTAAATCCAATTTTTGAGTCGTATTCACAATCTAAAACCCAATAATAATGTCGACCATTTATTTTTATATCTTTACAATTCTTTGTTCTATCGAAATCATAATAAGGTATAGAAACAACATTTTCACTTAATTCTTCTAAGAGTTTTATTCTTTCCACCTTATCCTCTTCATTTTCAATCTGTTTTATAATGGATTCGTATCTTTCCTCATTTTCATAATATAACTCCTTTGGAATTATATCTACGGACCTTATATGTCTAACCTCAATTTCACTTATATCCAACGCATATGCAGGCGTATCTTTGATTCTTCTGTAGTATTTATAATACTCTTCAAAAAATTCACTATTTCTAACTTTATCAGTTGTGAAATATGTATTTATTAAATTTAATTTATCACTTTCGCTTATAACCCCATCTACTTCTGAAATAGCTTCTTTTGACAAGTTGTACATTGTTCTATCTATAAAGCCTCTGCTACCATTTGATATTAAGTTACTGTCTATTTTTGTATATACAAAACAATTAGTTTCATCTATAGGTTTTTTACCTTTTCTATTGCATCTACCCATTCTTTGGAAAAGTGAATTTAAGTCTTGAAGTTCTGTAAATAAGTAATCAAAGTCAATATCAAGACTTGCTTCAACTACTGAAGTCGTAATCCAAATTTCATTTTCTCCACCTTCGTTTTTACCTGTGCTTATAATGTGATTTTCTTTTTCTGCTCTATCTTTTTTAGTAAATCTTGTATGGAAAATATGTACATTATCCACTTCAACTTCTTTTACAATTTCATCATACATTGCTTGAGCTTTTCTAATTGTGTTACATATTACAAGTATTTTATTAGGTTTATTATCATTTATATTTGCATAATGTTTAGCTATAATATCCTCAGCACTTATTTCATTATTTATAACCTTTACATTATGTCTTTTAACGCTATCATCTATAAATTCCTTATATTTAAACTTATCACCTAACAAATCTCTTATAAATGGAGGAAGTGTAGCTGTAATTATCGCAACTTTTCCCCCCATTTCTGTTATCATTTCTATACCACGAATAAGATAAGCCAACAACTCTGGACCATACATCTGTATTTCATCAATAACAATTTTTGAATATGAGAATGTAGTCAATTTCATTTCATAACCATTATACTTAAATACAAAATCAAAAAGCTGGTCCATTGTAGTAACAGTCAATGGCATTGATAATTTTTTACCTCTGTCGTTGTATTCCTTTGGGTCATCAATTTCAGGATGTTTCTTTATAACATAGTTAAGACTTTCAGAATGTAAAATAGACAATTTTTCTTTTACATCATTTTTTAAAATATCTTCTTTTATTCTGTCATACATAGCATTTATAGCTGTCTTTAAAGGTAAAACAAAAAAGCCCTTATGATTTCCAATCCATCTAAGCCCACCTTCTGTTTTTCCCATACCTGTTTGTGCTACAACTATAATGTTTTCATCAGAATTTTCATAGCAATAATTTTGCATTTCTTTCCAGTCTGCATTTGGATTATTGACACGCCAACTATTTTTTAAATCCTCCAAACTATTGTCTAAAAAATCATTATTAAATTCAACTTCACATTCAGCACTTGCACAGTAATCACATTTGTGAAGAAATCCTTTAAGCAAAATACTTTCTCTTTCTTCCATTATTTTGGTTTTTACTAGCTTATTTAAAACAGAATTTTTAACTTTATAAACTTCAAAGTTTTCAAGCAATTTATTTATTAAATCTCTTTTCTGTCTAAAAATTTTATCAACATCACAATAATTATGATGATATGCTACTGTAAAAAACACTTTTAAATAATCGTTAAAATCATCAAATTCATTACTATCTATGAAAAAAGTAGATAATACATTGTGAGCAATCTCAACATCTTTATCGAATTTTATCCATTTTACACTACTTACTCTTTTCTGAAATTCTGGATTTACTTTTCCATAATCGTGATATTTACAAGCTATATAAATAAGATTTTTCAAATGCTCTGTTTCTACGTAACCCAAATTCACCAAGACCTCCAGACAATGCTGGAGGTCATTAATGTGTTGGGCTATGGTTTTATTTCCTTTTGCTAAATATTTATCCAAATCCATAGCTACACCCCTCAAATTAAATTAACAATATACTCGCCGTCATAAAAAACATTGTGTTCTTTACTACATTCCTCTATATAATATTCTGATGCATAGATAACTCTTTTCTTTTCAAAAATCCGTTTTCCATTTTCAATTTTATAAAGTTTATTTAAAGAATATTTAGTTCCTACTATAGCTTGTCCTTTTTTTGTCTTAGTATATACTATATCATCTCTGACTGTATCTATACCCAAATATGATGAATATTCACTTCTTATTTCGTCTTCTGGAAGTTCATCATACAATTCAACAAACTCTGCATCAGTTACATTTACAAAATCTTCACTTCTACCTATGGACTTGATATTATATACATTATTATAAATATCGTTCAATGTATCTTCATCTGCGCTAATATGTATAATAAGCTCAATACCATACAAAATTTCATAAAACTTTAAAGATGTAGTCAAAGACCTAAACTTAGATACTGGTAATGTATAGTTATTAAGTTCGTAATCTTTGACCCTTTTATTTAATTCTTTTTCAAGCCCCTTAACTCTATTTTCGCGACGCAAAGCAAAATTATATTCATCAGAACCTTTTTCTGACTTTTTCTTCAAATCTGCATATTTAGCCTTACTTTTTTTCAACTTATCAAGAACAGCTTTAAGTCTATTTTTCTTAAAATCGCTAATTTCATCATTTAAGTTTTTTAAACTTCTGTATTCTTCTAAAAGTTCTTCATTTTCAACATTAATAGTTATTCCCTTTCTAAAACTATTCCCCTGTGTTTTCTTTGCACTTGCAACTCTAGTATAGGCCTTTGATAACTTTTCACTATCATTCATTTTTACCAAAATACCTCTATCATCCATAGTAGAGTTTAGAAAACAATAATCTGTATAAGCTTTCTTTCCCATTGACTCAAATTTTCCTTGAATACTAACATCCATAGGATGTGTTTCTGTATAGCCACAAGCGTTGTGTAGAGCACCTATAACTGTAGACATAGGAGGTAACGGATAAGTCATTTTATTAGTAACAGTTTCTTCTCTCCTATAATTGGCACTTGATTGAGTCAACTTAATTCTTAAGCATTTCATTTTCTCACCTACTTCCTGTTAATTATAAAACTAACAACCATAGTAAGCCTTAACATCACTTCTTAAATCATCAAAGAACTCTGAAACACTTATTGGCTTTAACTTTTCTACAATTTCAGATTCATTTTCAAAAGTCATACCTTTTAAAAGTCCTACTCTAAAGCCCTTATTAATTTTATCTTTTAAGTCATCTGAAATAATAAGTTTATTAGCCTTTACATTAACTACATTTTCAAAATAATGAGTTTTTCTTTCACTTAAACCACCTACAACAAATAGCGGCTCGGCATTGTCTAAATTTCCTCTTACAACAAGTGAAAGATTTTCAACAGCATCAATTAATGAAATAACTCTTTTTGCTTTTTCTTCATTTGATGCTTCTTCTGTATCAAAATTACTATCCTTACCAATCATAGTAAGGTCAATAGTCATACTATAAGCCTTTAAAGACTTGTCATATTCATATTGAAATGGCATAAGACCTACTTCATTACCCTTACCTGTTCCCTCTTGAACACTTATGCCAAGGGCTTTAGCTCTATTAGTTGCTAAATATAAATTGTTGTGAAAACGAGTTTCATTTACAAATTCATCACAAGAAATAGCATCTGTTAAGTAAAAAGAACTGTTTCGTACATATGTAGTTCCCTTTGTACTTAAATAGCCACCTTCTAAAGCTCTTGTTGTTGCTGCTGTAACTTCATCGTTAACAAGTTTCTGAGCAGCACCATCAACCTGTGTTTGTAAATCATCATACATACCAGACTGAACCATAATAGCATTTTTAAGGCTCTCTCTACTTCTCATAGAATAAATTTTACCCTTTTTAAACACTTTTTGAACACTTGCAATATTACCTAAATTTTCAGAATAGTTTGATGTCATATTAGCTACAACAGTTAAAGTTAAAGAATTTTTACTCATAATTTATTCCTCCTCATTTTTACCTTCTGTTTCTTTATTTTTCTCATCTTTACCAGCAGCAAGTCCATTTACAAAAGCATATGCTATATCTTCATTTTCCTCAAAATCCACAAAAAGATTATAGGCAAAATCCAATTCCATATTTAAGTAATTAGCCATCTGCATTAATATATCACAATACCTCTTATAGTCTTTAAAAACTAAAGCACTTGTAAGTTTTGTTCGATAAGATTTTAACTTATTTGAATTGTTACCACTCATTAAGCTATTTTTTGTAATGTGAAAAGCACAATATTTTGCTGAATTAATACACTTTTCCTTTTCTTCGTACATGTCCACCCCTCCTGTTATCATCACATTGACCTTTATTAATTTATCAATTAAAAAACTATACTTTAAAGAGTCACTTGCATTATCATCTTTTAATAATATTTGTATAATATCCGTAACATTTGTCATATTCAAAACGGCATCTATAACCTTATCTTGAATATCTATATAGTAATTATCATTTACTTTATATTTTCTCGCAAAGTAAGAATAGTCCTGTATCTTTTTCTTTATACACTGAAAAACTTCTATACTTTCTTTTCTTATATAAAGTGTCTCAAAGTAATCATTTTCTCTTTTTTTAGTAATTACTTCAACATCGTAGTCAATATAATCGCTACTTTCAATTATCATATTAAATAATACTGTCTTCGCACTTAAAGCACGATTATTATCATTATTCTTTTCTTTTTTGTCTAATTCCATAGCAAGTACATTATTCGTAGTTTCAAGATTTTTAATACTTGAATTGTTATTTATAAATACTGCATCACTACCCATTACAAAACCAAATGGAGTAAAATCTAATATGGTATCATCTTCCGCAACAAATGTAGAAGTATTGAAATTGTATCCAACTGATTTACCTTTTTTAGGCATATCAATACAATAACCTAAAACTCTACAATTTTCTTTTTTCTCGCTAAAAAGAGAATTTGTATTATTATAATTTCTATAGAGATTTGTCTTGTTTCTAAATGTTTCTCTTATTATTTCTTGTCTGTTTGCATTTATCAGGTCTAGTATTTCAGACTTATTTTTACCATTAAATTTATTTTTTGAAAAATATTTCTTTAATGTCGTATTTCCCAAAAGTCTTTCATTAATGATTTTAATTTCATCTTCTGTAAACTCATTTTTATCTCTTATTGCATTTTCTACAAAAACATGGTGCATATCCTTTTTAAATGAATTTTCTGCAAAGTCTAAAAATAATTCTTCTGTTATATCCTCAATATTGTAGTAAATATAATCTTCATCATAATCGAATTTTAAGTCAAAACCCTTTATTTGAGCATACTCATAAAATTTAACAAGACCTAATATAGCTGCTGAATATCGCCAATCAATACATTCCGTTCTTGTACTATATTCAGCACCATTTTTTTCATACATAAAAAACCTCCTCTCCCTTCTATATATTTTTCTGTGCAATTAAATCAATCATTCCAAAACCAATAGAACGATGAGCCAAAATACCTGCTTGATAAAAATATTGAAGTATATAAGGTTTAGCACTAATTTCTATGAAACCAGTATTAGCATCAATATAAGCCCCATAATTATATACAACATTTTTATTACAGTTGATTGCCTTTGCACTTATTTCATTAATATCACTTTGACTAAAACCTGCTAATACAGCTTGTCTTTTAAGTCCTTCTGTCAATTCAAAATCAAATTCATCATTGAAAGAAGTATAATATTTATCTGTATTATCTCCCCTGTTATGTTCTCTAACAACTATTGGAGCACCTGTAACAGTTTTGAATATACAACTGTTTTTGTCAATAATTCGTTGATTAAATTGTTTTATTGATAATAGATGTATAGCATTACCATTATCCAAAGGCAAACTCTTGTTTAATAATTTTAGAAAAGCCGAATACATAAAATAGCCTGTATTTTCTCTGTCATATGTAGAGAAAATCATTTTTATTTCATTTTTTCCAAGTTTAATACCCTCTCCTGAAAAATCAGGCTTATTAAATATTACACTCCAAGTAAAGTCTTTTTGCTTTGTATCCTTATAAAACTTTTCAAAAAGCTGACCATCCATATATCTGGATAAAGCGTTTTTAATAATACTGGCAAAAATTCTTCTGTAATCCTTTGTTGGAATTTCAGCCTTGTCTAATGAAAAAGTTAATTGAAATTTCATTTTATCACCTCCACCTTATATTTTATGAATACATAATAGCACCAACATGTTAATTTGTCAACCACTAATGTATATTCAAGCAAAAAATTTGCTTTTAATCTTAAAATATGTTATCATATCACTTGTTAAATTAGTCCAGGATAAAGTATTTTCTTACTTTGTCATCATGGAATGTAAATCTAATTTATATCCAAACTAATAATTTGTCCATATTGGGAAAATAGGTCGTTGCATATAGAGCAACGGCTTATTTTTTTTGTATAAATAACTTAAATCATCCTATAAACTTATATTCAATTTAAATATATCACTCTTTATGTACAATAATCAGGTCTATTACTGATATACTAGAATACTTTTATGATAAAAATTTTTATAAGTTATTTTTCACTCTGAACTAATCTTTATAGCGTATCGAAATATAAGTCGTCCTGCAATACACAATTTACATTTCATTTTGAACTAATCTTTATCGAGTTATTGTTGACGATAGTTGTCCAATTGCCGAATTTACATTTCACTCTGAACTAATCATTATAACCAGCCCTTGTTGTCTATAAGAATAGAAACACAATCCTTTACATTTCACTTTGAACTAATCCTTATCCGTACATATTATAACCCATATAAACTCAATACAAAATTACACAATTTTGTCTATGTTTAGAAAAACTTCTTTATTTAACAAATATAATATAATCTTATTGTTCAACATATCCTTTTATTTAAAACAATTATTATTCTGCCTATACAAACAGTTTTATGCAATATCAAAAGTTAACAGATTTTCATAATCTATAATTTATTATAACTCTATTTGTTATTTATTGTCAATATATGTAATATTATAAAACATAATAATAGATTGATATAATTTGTCGAATTATGTCAAATTAACGCACCTAATTATTTTATAGCACAAAAAAAGGTGTGAACCCACATAGGAATTCACACCTTTTAATAGTGCATCGGAAATATAAATCAGATATTTTAATATTAAACTAAACTATTACTTAAAACATCGTTCATCTGTTCTGCAAGAACAAACTCGATATTTTCCTTACCATATTCTGGAATTTCTTCAAGGTCAGGAGCATTTTCTACAGGAATAATAATCTTCTTTACGCCTGCTCTCTTTGCAGCAAGAACCTTTTCCTTTAAGCCACCAATAGGCATTACCTTACCTCTGATGCTTATTTCACCTGTCATTGCAATATCTGAACGTACAGGAACTTTCCTCATTGCAGAAACCATAGCAGTTGCCATAGTTATACCTGCTGATGGACCATCCTTTGGAGTAGCACCTTCTGGAATATGGATATGGACATCAGTGTGTTCAAAGTCAATATCCACACCAAGTTCTTCTGCGTTTGCTCTAATATAACTTAAAGCTGCATTATAACTTTCTTCCATAACCTTACCAACATTACCAGTGATTTTAAAGTTACCCTTACCCTTAAGAATATTAACTTCTACACTAAGAGTGCAACCACCTACACTTGTCCAAGCAAGTCCTCTACAAATACCAACTTCATCTTTAGCATTTATAGTTTCTGGCTTAAATCTTCTTCTGCCAAGGTAGTCAGTAATATTCTTTTTAGTAATTGTTACAAGTTTAGTTGAATGTATTCTTTCCTTTACTACCTTTCGACACACAGCACCAACCAATCTCTCTAAACTTCTTACACCGGCTTCACGAGTATAACTCTCAATCATATCAGCTACAGCATCTTTCTTAAATCTAAGCTGAGATTTTGTAAGACCATTTGCTTCTAACTGCTTTGGAATAAGAAATTCCTCTGCAATGTGCTGTTTTTCTTCTGCTGTATAGCTAGAAAGTTCAACAATTTCCAATCTATCTCTAAGTGGACCAGGAATTGTATCAAGGCTATTAGCTGTACAAATAAAGAGAACCTTACTTAAATCATAAGGCATTTCGAGATAATTATCTCTAAAGTTTACATTCTGTTCTGCATCCAATACTTCAAGGAATGCAGCAGCAGGGTCACCCTTATAGTCCTTACCAATTTTATCTATTTCATCTAAAAGAATAAGTGGATTTGATGCTCCAGCCTGACGCATAGCAGCTATAATTCTACCAGGCATTGCTCCTAAATAAGTACGTCTGTGACCTCTGATTTCGGCCTCATCACTTATACCACCTAAACTCATTCTTACATATTCTCTGCCTAATGCTCTAGCCATTGACTTTGCAATAGAAGTCTTACCTACACCAGGAGGTCCTACAAGACAAAGAATAGGAGCATTAATATTGTCTGTTGCAGCTTTTACAGCAAGGAATTCTACAATTCTTTCCTTAACCTTTTCAAGACCATAGTGGTCCTTGTTAAGTATTCTTTCAGCCTTCTTTAAATCCTTGCTTTCCTTTGAATAGATGCCCCAAGGAAGTGACAACACATTGTCAATATAGTCCCTGATAATAGAACCTTCCTGTGCACCCTGCTGACTTCTCTTAAGTCTTTCAAATTCCTTTTCAAGTTTATCAACAGCATACTGTGGCATATTGAGCTTTTTCATTTTTTCTCTGTAGCCGTTAATTTCTTCGCCTACACCACTTTTATCGCCTAATTCTTCATTAATAGCCTTTAATTCTTCTCTAAGGAAATATTCTTTCTGAGCTTCTTCCATATTGGCTCTAGCTCTGTTCATTATTTCATTCTTTACATTAGCTCTTTCTATTTCCTTTTCCATAAAGGCAATAGTAACTACTGTTCTTTCATAAATATCAGTTTCTTCTAATATTTTACGTTTATCATCAAAAGCTCTAACAACCTTGTCACCTAAAACATCACAAAGCTGACCAACATCTTCAGCCTCTTTTACCAATTTGGCAGTTAAAGGCTGAACCGGTATTTCTGCTCTAAAGTTATTAAATAAATCCATTAATATATCCTTAGATACATCAGCCCTTTCAACATCACTATTGATTTCAGTAATAGAATCTACCTGACATAATGTAAAATCAGAATGTTTCTGAATACTATTTATAAATCCTCTTTCACTTGTAGAAACTGTTATTTTTAACACACCATCAAGGATACGCATAGCACCCTCAATTTTACCTACTACACCTATTCTATATATATTGCCTTCAACAATGCCTTCATCAAATTTCTTAGCATTGGCAATAAGTATTTTATTATCCATACCTAAGGCAGCTTTTACTCCCTCTATGAGGGATTCTTGCTCAACACTAAAGGTATATTTACTATTTGGAAATGGCACAACACCGTCTACTAACAGTATTGGCATAAATCTACTTTTGTCATCCATACACAAACACCTCATTTAATATTCAAGCCATTATACCACGAAAAAAGCTGTCTTTCAACATATACTAATTTCTAAATTATTTGCTTTCTGCCAAAAGTTCCATAATTTTATTACTTCTGGCTACAAAAGCTGTCATTGCCTCCATTGATAATGGCTTGTGACTCATTATTGCAAGGTCATAAATCTGCTTACAAAGCATCTTTGTTTCCTCGCCCTTATTACTATCATTCTTTAAATCCAATAAAAGCTGAACAACTTTGTTGTTTGAATTAAGCACAAGTGTTTCATCTTTTGTGCTATCAAAACTGTTTTCCATACCATACATTTTACTCATTTCCTGCATACGTCTTGCCTGTTCATCAAGTTCAATCATACCGGAAACATCTTCACTCTTTAATGCTTCAACTTTTATCTTAATATTATCATTTTCAAGATTAGCCTTGAAAAGTTCTTCAAGAGCAGTTGTATCAAGCTTTACACTTTCTTCGCCCTTTAAAATTTCAGATACATCTGAATCTATTCTGGCAAACTTAGTGCCACCACAATTAGCTTCTAAGAAACCTACATAAGGTACGTCAAGTCTAGTATCAAGTACAACAGCCTCAACACCGTTATCCTTAAACAACTTAATATACTGTGCCTGTTGTTGTTTATCATTTACATAGAATACCTTTGAGCTGTCCTTAGCCTTAGCCTTGTATTCATCAAGAGTTTCATATTCACCATCAGTATTTACAAATAAAAGGCTATCCTTTACCTTATCATAGAAATCGTGTTCTCTCATACAACCATACTTTATAAATGGGCTAATATCATTCCAGAAACCTTCATACTGTTTTCTGTCTTTCTTAAACATTGAATTAAGCTTGTCAGCTACCTTCTTTGTAATATACTTACTCATCTTTGTAACATAACCGTCATTCTGTAAGAAACTACGGCTTACATTAAGAGGTAAGTCCGGACAGTCAATAGTACCCTTTAATAAAAGTAAGAATTCAGGAATAACTTCCTTAAGGTTGTCGGCAATAAATACCTGATTGTTATATAACTTAACCTGACCTTCTACTGAATCAAGTTCGTGCTTTAACTTAGGGAAATATAAAATACCCTTTAATCTAAATGGATAATCCATACTTAAATGAATCCAGAAAAGAGGGTCATTAAAGTCAGTAAATACCTTGTGATAGAAGCTAATGTATTCTTCGTCTGTACATTCACTAGGTTTCTTGAGCCAAAGTGGAGTAGTATCGTTTACAGGCTTTGGAGCTTCTTCTACCGGAGCAGTATCAGGATTTTCTGCAAGTTTCTTTGCTCTTTCTTCTTCTGCTTTCTTTACTTCTTCTACATCTTCAAAGTAAATTTCTGTAGGCATAAAGTAGCAGTACTTAGCTAAAATTTCTTTTAACTTCCAAGAATTTAAAAATTCCTTGCCTTCTTCACCTACATGAAGTGTGATAATTGTACCTCTTGTCAGCTTTTTACCTTCACCTATTTCGTATTCGATACCACCATCACAAACCCATTTAACAGCCTTAGCATCATTCTTGTAGCTTAAAGTATCAATTTCAACTTTGTCAGCAACCATAAATGCTGAATAAAAACCAAGACCAAAGTGACCAATAATATCATTACCATTTTCAAACTGGTCCTGATACTTGCTTATGAAGTCTGTTGCCCCTGAAAAGGCAATCTGAGTAATATATTCTTTGACTTCATCTTCAGTCATACCAATACCATTATCTTCAATCTCAATTAAGCTGTTTTTCTCATCAAGTCTAACAGTAACTTTATATGGACTATTGCTTTCTTCAGCCTCACCCATAGAAACCAATTTCTTGTACTTGGCAATAGCATCACAGCCATTACTTACAAGTTCTCTAAGAAAAATATCTGTGTCAGAATAAAGCCACTTTTTTATGATTGGAAAAATATTTTCGCTGTTAATTGATAAATTACCTTTTTGCATTTTATAAACATCTCCTAAAAGTATATCATTCTAAAATCATCTACTATATAATATTATAGTTAGTGTACTATAAAATGTCAAGATTTTTTTAGCACTCATTTAATGTGAGTGCTAACAATTAATAATTTTGTAATAAATATTGACTCGTTTATGTCCTTTTTATTGTACGTTTTGTACATATTACACAATATTTCATTTATTTACACCCCTTTTTGTTGACACTTTTTACGACATATGTTAGACTTATTTACAGGATATTAAATATCTTTAAATTTTATTAAAAAAAGGAGGTTGTATATTATGAAAAAGAAATTAAAAATGACATTTGCAGTTTCTCTCCTTGTTCCAACTATGGCTGTACCTAGCTTTGGTGCTACATTAGGCGATGTAAACAACGATGGACAGATAACAGCTGATGATTCTTCTGCAGCACTTCAAATTTGCTTAACTGGTATTGTTCCGGAAAATTGTTTATTTGAAATGGCTGATGTAAACGGTGATGGTATTGTTGATTCCAGAGATTCAGCACATATTTTGCAGAAAGCTCTTGACAATAACTACGAATTTAACAATGGTGAAACAAGTAATATTATTACTGTAAATGGTTCACTTTCACAAGATGACCCGGCTAATAATACATATGCTACTATTGAAGCAGCCTATGAAGCAGCACCAGCTGGTACTGCTGAAAATCCTACTGTAATTTCAATTATGCCTGGTGTATATAGACTCCATGGTGATGAAAGCAAGAACGGTCTTTCTATTACAAAGGATTATCTTACATTTGTAGGTCTTTCTGACGACCCTAACGACGTAGTTATTGCCGATAACAGAGGTAATAATCAGGGTGCATCAGGTAATTACAACAGTGCTACAGTTGTTTCTAACTGTACAGGTCTTACATTAAAGAATATATCTATTTACAACTATTGTAACGTAGATGTACCATATGCAAAGGACCCATCTCAGGCTCTTACGAAGCGTTCAGACCTTGAAACTCAAGCTTTTGCTTATTTTGGTGGTGGCGATAAGCACTTCTATGATAATTGTCAATTCATTTCAATCCTTGATACATTTGAAAATGATGTAAAACGTGGTTACTACAAGAATTGCTATATTCAGGGTACTAACGACTTTATTATGGGTTGGGGTGGCATACAGGTATTAGATGGCTGTACTATTAACTCTCTCAGCAACCATGTTGTTGGTGGTGGTGAAAAGTTCCTTTTCAAGGATTGTACATTCCAGCTTAACAAACCTGAAGGCACATTACCTACTTACCTTTGCAAGGGTTGGGCTGACATTACTCTTTTAAATTGTCAAATTCCAACTGACAAGGGTACATACCAGTGGACACCTAGTCTTCCTGGACAGTATACATTCCAGTATCGTAATTTAACTGACTCTACTGGAGCAAAAGCAAATATTGTTGATGACAGCTGTGCTATTGAACTTACAGATGAACAGGCTGATGCTTACAACCTTTGGAATGTTCTCCGTGGCGATGATGATTGGGACCCTGCAAATTGCAGAACTCAATACGAAAACAAGGGTAACGAACCTATGCGTGTAGTTACTAACGATGCCATTACAGTAAAAACTGGCGAAGCATCTGGCACAATTACAGCCTCTGTTTACCCTGCCAGAGCAAACCAAAACGTAACATTTACTGCTGAAGGCGATGTTACTATTGAACAAAACGGAAATAAATGTACAGTAACTGCTAACAACCACACTCTTAATCCAACTACAGCTATTGTTACAGCAACAGCATCTAATGGTATTAAGAACAAAACTGTAGTAACTGTTGAACCAAAAATAGAAGATGCTCCTACATTTACTAAAGAACCTACTGTAAATATCAGCAACGGTGCTATAAATGTAGACTATGCTCTTGATTTAGGTGTAGCAAGTAATGATACTTCACTTATTACTTGGTATAGATGTGATGATGCAGAAGGTAATGGTGCTATTGCCATTGCTGACTCTAAGATGGATACTCCTACTAAGTCATACACTCTTTGCGAAGGTGATATTGGCAAATATATTAAGATGGTAATTGCTCCAGATAGCGAACTTAGTAAAATTGGAGATGCTGTTACTGTAATGTATCCAAATCCAATTACTGCTGATGATGTTACTTCTGCAAATATTGACACTAACTTCCAGAGTGTTCCTACTCATCCACCTTTCATTACAACTGATGTATTAAATTCTGTGCTTGAAGATGGTGTAACTCCTTACAGAACTCTCTTAGAAAAGAGTATTCCTGGCACTGTAAAGGGTAAATGGAACTTTATTGGTGACTGGTATTATAACTATGGTTCTGGTACATACGCATCTAATGTAAAGGGTGCTATTACTGGCACTAGATACTGTCGTGCTATTTATGCTCAGCCAACTAACGATTATGGTGATATGTCTGCTGTTGTAGACTTAACTCCAGAAAAGACAGCTGGTCAGGGCTTTGGTAGTGCCGGTCAGTATGAAGAATTATTAATCAAGTTTGACCCAGATACTCAGACAGGCTGTGGTATTCATTATATGAGAAGTAAATCTATGACAAACACTATTGAATTCCAGCTTATGGAATACAAAGACGGTGTTGGTACTCCAATAGGAGATATGCAATACATTCAGGCTGGTTTCAGAGATAGATGTAGAATTACTCTTGATTTAACTGGCACTACACTTACTGCTAACGTTTCTAGTCAGTATGTTGATGCTTTAACAGGTGAAGGTGTAACACCTATTACACTTACTGGTACAATTACAAATGTTACTAACTTTGGTGGCTTTGAAATTTATCATCAGGGTTCTACAGGTGGTAGATATGTATTTGAAAACGTATCTTTAAACTACGGTGATAGAACTAAATAATTTTTTAAAAAAGTCCTTGGAAATAAAATTTCCAAGGACTTTTACTTTATTCAATTCGGCTATTCCAATATTCTAATAACTGGCTTTTAACCTTCTTTATTGTATTCAAACTAATAGGCAGTCTTTCCATATTTTTCATTATTAAATCATGACCTTCAACGTACTTTGTATTTTTCATATTTGCAATAATACCTTTGTTTATGTAAATAAAATCTTCTGATTTTACATCATCTATAAAATCATGTAACTGCTTTCTTTCTCTCTTAATTTCACCATTTTTCATATGGTAGTTTATATACTTTGCTCTGTAATCAACATACATAATATCTGTCAATAAAATTTTATCTTTCTTAATATTTGACATTATATAAAAATCTCTGTCTTGACTTAATTTGTCAACATATTCTTCAATAGTTGATAGAATTTTGCCATTCATACTTTCTTTAGGTATAAACCTGAAAGCCTCTATTTCAAAAGCATTATAAACATAATCCGTATAACTGGTCAAAAAAATAATTATGGGATTTTTAATATAGCTTTTTATAATTTTAGCTAACTCCATACCGTCTAAATCTGGCATTTCTATATCAAGTATAAACAAATCGTAATATTCGCCATTTTCAATTTCCTTAGCCAATTTAGTACTATCTTCAAATAAAGATATGGATAAATAAGATAAATCTTTAATTTCATTATCAACTGCTCTCAAATATATCTCTTGGTCATCACAAACTGCTACTTTCATAAATCCTCCAAACTCTAAAAAAAGCCCCTAAATTGAAAACAATTTAAGGACTTTGAGCTATGCCGGTGGCGGGACTCGAACCCGCACGTAGTCACCTACAACAGATTTTGAGTCTGCCTCGTCTGCCAGTTCCGACACACCGGCTCATAACAGATTTATTTTAATATATTTTCATAAATTTGTCAAGATATTTTTAAGCTATTCTCCCTTTAAAACAGCCTCTCCACATTTTAAACCATCTGTAGCAGCAGACATTATTCCTCCGGCATAACCACAACCTTCTCCACAAGGATATAACCCCTTTATGGATACAGAATTATAATCTTCTTTTCTCACTATTCTAACAGGTGATGATGAACGACTTTCCACAGCTGTCATAACGGCATTATCCTGTGCAAAACCTTTAATCTGTTTATCAAAAACTTTTATGCCTTCTTGTAAAGCCTTGTACATAAAATCAGGGAATATATTTTTAAAATCTGACGGTGTAACAGTCGGTCTATAGCTAGGTTTTATATCTCCTAATTCTAAAGTTTTCTGAGATTTAAGGAAATCCCCTACTTTTTGAACTGGAGCATTGTAATTTTTTCCACCTTCTACATATGCACTGTGTTCAATTTTTCTCTGTAACTCTACTCCACCCAGTACATCATCAGTGCCAAAATCCTCAGGCTGTATAGATACCAATAGTGCTGAATTTGCATTTTCCTTATCTCTTGCAAAATAACTCATACCATTTACAGCTAATCTTTCTTCTTCTGATGATGCTGCTACTACAACTCCACCTGGGCACATACAAAATGTGTAAACATTTCTTCCATTAGGCAAATGAGCTACTAACTTATAGCTTGCCGGTGGCAAATATTTTGCAAATTTCCCATACTGGCTTTCGCTAATAAAATCCTGTTTATGCTCAATTCTTACACCCATAGCAAAAGGCTTTTGTTCCATTTTTATATTTTGCTCCTTTAAGGCATAAAAAGTATCCCTTGCCGAATGTCCTATAGCAAGAATAAGAGAATTAGTTTTTATTTCTTTTTCAGCACCGTTACTAATGTACTTAACACCAGTCAATGTACCATTTTCAGAAATCACTTCAGTCATTTTACTGTCAAAAAGCACAGTACCACCTAATCTTATAACTTCTTCTCTTATATTTTTTACAACCTTTATAAGATAATCTGTGCCAATATGTGCTTTTGCTTCATAGAGTATTTCTTCCGGTGCTCCAAATTCTACAAATGTTTTCAATATAAAGCTATGACGAAAATCTTTTGTGTTGGTAGTCAATTTTCCGTCTGAAAAAGTACCTGCACCACCTTCACCAAATTGAACATTGGATTCAGTATTAAGTACTCCTGTTTCAAAGAACTTATTAATATCAGCCTGTCTGTCTTCAACAGCCTTACCTCTTTCAAGTACAATAGGCTTTGCTCCGGCTCTCGCTAATAAAAGTGATGCAAACATACCTGCCGGACCAAAACCGACTACAACCGGAGAATTAATACACTTGTTTTCAGAAATTGCATATGAAATTTCCTTGTATTTTGAAACATCTTTTAATTTCAAATATCTATCCTCATTTTCAATATCAACCTTCAATGAAAATAAATAAAATACATTTTCCTTATCTCTGGCATCAATAGATTTTTTTACAATACTTAAATCTTTAATAGCATTGGCAGATACTCTTAATATCTTTGCCACTTTTTTAGCTAAAATCTCTTTATTAACTTTTACATCAGCTTTAATTTTAACATTTGAAATTTTAAGCATATTAACCCTTTCTAAAACTCTCTACAGCACTTCTGCCGGCAAGTCTGCCACTACTCCACGCCCACTGTAAGTTATATCCACCACAGTCGCCGTAAATATCCAAAACTTCTCCACAGGCATAAAGACCATCTACAATATATGATTCCATAGTTCTGTCATTAAAATCTTCTGTAAGTATGCCACCGGCTGTAACCTGTGCATTTGTAAAGCCTTTTGTACCGGTAACTGGAATTTGATAATCCTTAATATATGATGCCATAGACCATAAAAGCTGATTATCCAACTTATTAACAGGGAATGACAACTTTTCTATGCCGGCACGTCTGGCGATTAAGTTTCCTATTCTCTTATTTAAAAGACCCACAAAATAATTTTCCATAGTCAAGTGACCTAAAGCCTCTTTTCTACTTTCTAATATATCGAATATCTCCTTAGGAGAATACTCAACCATAAAATCTAAAGCAATAGTTAAGTTCTTTTTAAAAGCTACTTTTGTGGAAATCTGGAATATAGGTGGACCGGAAAGTCCGTAATCTGTAAACAAAACTTCACCATATTCACTGGCAATCTCCCTATCTTTGTGTATAAGTGACACTCCACCGGTAAATTTTATACCCTGTAAACTTTTAACTTCCTTTGGTTCTGTTTTAATTTGCACTAAAGCCGGAGCAGTATTGGTCATACTGTGTCCAAAGTTTTTGAGTAAATCAAAAGCTGAACCGTCAGAGCCTAGAGCTGGCTGTGCACAACCTCCACCAGCGACTATAACTCTGTCACCTCTTACTACTTCTCCATCTTTTGAAGTAATCTTGAAAGACTTTTTATTTCTTGATATGTCAGCAACGTGAAAACCTGTCTTTATTTCTATACCAAGTCTGGCAATTTCATTTCTTAAAGCATCAGAAACTGCACTTGCCTGTTCAGAAAATGGATATAATTTACCTTCATTTTCTTCTTTTGGAAAAACTCCCATTTGATTAAAAAAGTTTACCGTATCATTTACGGTAAACTCCTTTAAACTATAGGCTGTGAAACTGCTGTCTTTTCCATAATAATTTTTAACAGAGGCATTGAGATTGCTATAATTACATCTGCCATTGCCTGTAGCAAGAATTTTCTTGCCCACTCTGTCCAGTCTTTCCAATATTAAAATTTCAACTTTTTCATCAGTGTGTGCTGCCTCAATAGCCGCAGCCATTCCGGCAGCACCGCCTCCTATAATAATTAATTTCATTACTCACCTGTACCAATAACAACAATAATATCGTATTCAGAAGCAACTGTTGGGTCTGTAACAACTTCACAGCCATCAAAAGACTTCTTAAGCTGTTGTCCCATACCATCTTCTTTTACATAAATTCTTGTTTTACTTACCTTTTCACCACTATATGTTCCAATAGAAGATACATTGTAGCCTTCACCTTCAAGTTCCTGCTTAACCTTAGTAGCCATACCATTTGCATAACCACCATTGAGAACCTGAATAGTTAATTCAGCATCATTGTAATTTCCAGCATTGGCTTCTGCATTCTGCTGTGACTCTCTTTCAGCAATTATTTCATTACTTGGTCTTGAGAATATGTCATAAGCAAGTTTATTTGTTTCTTCTTCATCCATAACATACCCACCTACAAAACCGTACATTGAGCCGATTTCACCAGGCAAAGTATATGTATTTACCTTATTGCTATCAAACTGCTTTAATACATTTATATACTTTATAGCATCAGTAATCTTCAAATCTGTAGTAATGTACTTAAAGAAAGTATTAATATAAGCAGATGGATTAGAGAATATAGTATCTGCATTCATAACCTGCTTTAAGAACTCTTTAATAAAGTTCTGCTGTGTTTCAACACGACCTATATCCTGATTGTCGTAACCCTTTCTAAATCTTACAAGACCTTCTGCCTGCTTACCATTAAGCTTCTGAGGACCAGCCTTTAAGTGAATTGCAAGGTCCTGACCAGGGTCGTCATAATCCATATCAATCGGAACATTGTATTCAATACCACCAATGGAATCAACAAGATAATCAAATGCCTCAAAACTAACCTTAACATAAAAATCAATATTAGTATCAAGCATAGTATTAAGCTGATTTTCCAAAAGCTCCATACCATACTTGTCACCACCATAGTGATGAATAGCATTTATCTTCATACAATGCTGTCCAGGTTCAGGGAATTCTTCATTCATCTTAGTAAAAGTATCATCATCAACTCTTACAAGAGTATCTCTTGGTACTGAAATAAGATTTAATTCCCCTAAAACTGAATTATAACAGCCTACAATAATTGTATCCGTTCTTGTTCCGTCATCATCAACACCGACAATAAGGAAAGTTGTCCTTTCCGGAAGTTTCGGTGTTACCATTTCAGAAATCTTTGTAACCGGTGTTTCCACAATGCCGTCATCATCAGGATTATCATTAATGTATGTCCAGCCAAAATAGCCGAGAACGGCAACACAATAAAGACCTAAAACAGCTGCCAAAATCATAAAGAATTTAGCCTTTAAAGTTCTCTTTTTCTTAGGTTTGTTAGGCTTATCTTTAGTAGCCTTAACATTTTCCTTTACAACTTTTGCCTTTTTTTCCTTCTTTTTTCTTCGCCCGCTGTTTCTACTTCTTCTGCGGCTGGGAGTTTCCTCGAAGTCGTAGTCGTCGTAATCGTCATATCTGTTTTTACTCATTTCTTCCTCCTAAATAAGCCTACAAATTATTTGTTTGGCTTAAAAGAACTCTTAAGTGAAACAATACGGTTAAACACAAGATGTTCTTCTGTACAATGCTTGCTATCAGCAACAAAATATCCGTTTCTCATAAACTGGAATCTATCCATAGGCTTAACACCCTTTATAGATGGTTCAATATAAGCCTTTACAGTAGTAAGTGAATTAGGATTCATACTGTAGCCGTTTTCTGAATTTTCATCCGGTACTACAAGATTTTCGTATAAGTTTACATCAGCAGTAACAGCAGTTGCTGCATTTACCCAATGAACTGTACCCTTAACTTTTCTTGCTGTAAAATCAAGACCACTCTTTGTAGCTGGGTCATAAGTACCGTGAATTTCAACTACCTTACCGTTTTCGTCTTTAACAAAATCAGTACAAGTAACAAAGTATGCACCCTTCAATCTTACTTCATTACCAACAGCAAATCTAAAGTATTTCTTAGGAGGTTCTTCCATAAAGTCAGAAGCCTCAATATAAAGTTCTCTTGAGAAAGGAACTTCTCTCTTACCCATTTCTTCGTTCTTAGGGTGATTTTCAATTTCAAGCATTTCAGTCTGACCCTCTGGATAATTTGTAATAACTAACTTAATAGGGTCTAAAACTGCCATAACTACAGGAACTTTTGGCTGTAAATCTTCTCTGATACAGTATTCAAGCTGTGCCAAATCAACAACTGAATTAGCCTTTGAAACACCAACCATATTACAGAAATTCTTAATTGACTCTGGAGTATAACCACGTCTTCTGATACCAGAAAGAGTTACAAGTCTAGGGTCGTCCCAACCATCAACCTGATTTGTTTCAACAAGATTTCTTAAATATCTCTTACCCATAATAGTGTCTGCAAGATTAAGCTTAGCAAACTCTACCTGTCTAGGCTTTGTAGCCTTTGGAAGTGTAATATTATTTACAACCCAGTCATATAAAGGTCTGTGGTCTTCAAATTCCATTGTACAAATAGAATGTGTGATACCTTCAATAGCATCTTCAACAGGATGTGCGAAATCGTACATTGGGTAGATGCACCACTTGTCACCTGTAGAATGATGATGAATATGAGCAATTCTGTAAATAACAGGGTCACGCATATTGATGTTAGGTGATGCCATATCAATCTTAGCTCTTAAAGTCTTTTCACCATCACCAAATTCACCATTTCTCATTCTCTGGAAAAGGTCAAGGTTTTCTTCAACACTTCTGTTTCTATAAGGACTTTCCTTACCAGGTTCAGTAAGTGTACCTCTTGCTTGACGAATTTCCTCTGCATTCATATCACAAACGAAAGCAAGACCCTTCTTAATAAGCTCTACAGCAAAATCATACATCTGTTCAAAGTAACTTGAAGCAAAAAATAATCTATCTTCCCAATCAAAACCAAGCCACTTAATATCATTTTTAATTGATTCAACGAATTCTGTATCCTCTTTAGCAGGGTTTGTATCATCAAATCTTAAATTGCACTTACCACCATAATATTCTGCTAATCCAAAGTTAAGGCAAACGCTTTTTGCATGACCTATGTGAAGATAGCCATTAGGCTCTGGTGGGAAACGTGTAATAATTTTTGAGCAATCATCCCCTAAATCTTCCTGAATAAGGCTGTGAATAAAATTGCCTGTGCCACCTAAGCCATTTTCTTTGTTATTATCTTCCATTATTTTGTCCTCCTAAAAATTCTTAGTTTGGAAATCTCTGTGGTAAAAACCTTTTCCACAGTGGGGACAAACCCCTATTTTCAATATCTCATCCCCTGTTTCCACAGAAAGTGTATAGTCAAGCATTACCTTCGTATGCTCTCCTTTTTCAGGGCAATTATGAAAAGTGTAATAAAAACTTGTTGTTTCCTCAAAGTCCTTTACACCTTGAAAACTTTTTAGTGTTTGAAGTAAATCCAAATTATCACCCACATTTTGCATTACTAATTTATTTATTATAATATATCTTGTTGAAATATGCAAGTTATGTTATTATTAATTGTGAATATTTTTCTAATTTAGGAGATGTTAAAGTGTATAATTTTAATATAGAACCTTCACAAATTAAGCTTTTTATGAACAAATTGCTTATTGAAAACAGCTTTGATGATTTTGAACTGAGAGAATGTACTATTGCAACAAAAGCTACATTTTCAATAGACGGCAAATTTAACAAGGATTGGGACGAAAATGAAAATAAAGTTTTCTGTAACTGGAGTGAAATTCGTCCTCTTGCTTTTGAAATTATAAAAGGAAAACAAAAACCCCTTTATATGAAATATGTTTTTGCATATTCTGACGAAAAAGCTCTTACATTCCACCCTAATGCAAAAGCTTGTTTTGTAAATATAATTTTCAAAAATGATGTTGTGACTGTAAGTACAGGTACAGCACAAATTGAATTTTCAATGAACCACGACCTTGACCAGGTTTGGGATAGTTTTGTATCTGAGTTTTTCAAGGCTTTAGGTATTACTGAAGTAAAGTAAATTTATTTTTCCTACACTTAATTATCCCCTCTTTTTGCAGTTTTCCTATTTCAGTTGACAATGCACTTCTGTCAACTGAAAGATAGTCTGCAAGTTGCTGACGATTAAAAGGTATTTCAAATGTTAGTGAATTATTTTTCATAGACTCACCGGACAAGTAAGAAAGTAGCTTTTCTCGTATAGTTTTCTTTTTAATATGTTCTATTTTTCTTGTAAAATTCAAATTCTTTTTCGCCAAATTCACAAGCATATTTCTTACTATTTTTCTTTGACATTCTTCGTTAGTAAAACTATTTCCAAGTATTTTTTCAACGTTAAAAAACATAACTTCTGTTTTTTCCAATGCCTCTACACTTATTTCAGCTGTACTATTCTTAAGGCAGGCAAAGGTTTCAGCAAAAATTTCTCCTGAAAGCAATTCTGAAATAACACTTCTGTTACCCCAAAAATCTTCCTTTATAACTATAGCTTTTCCGGAAATGATTGTTCCAAAAGATTTTATACTATCTCCATTTCTTATTATAAAATTTCCCTTTTCATAACTTATTTTCTTAGGACTTAAATCAGCTAATATTTCCTTTATTTCCTCATCATTTAAGCCATTAAATATAATTGATTTTTTTAATACATCTATATATTTCTCCAAAAATATTCTCCCTTTTCAAAAAATGTTGTAATTACAACAGAATTATTATTTTAAGTATATTATACTTTACCCATAAATTCAAGAAAAGAAAAGGAGATTTAAAATATGGAAAATAAAATGTTTTGCTTTCAATGTGAACAGACAGCTGGTTGTACAGGCTGTACTGGTAAAGCCGGTGTATGTGGAAAATCTGCATTAACTGCTAAACTTCAGGACCAATTAACAGGTGCATTGATTACTCTTGCAAAAAAGAACGAAATTAATGAAGTCAACACAAAAGTTATAATTGAAGGTCTTTTCACAACAATTACAAATGTTAGTTTTAATGATGAAACTCTTATACAGCTTATAGACAAAGTTCACTCTTTAAGTGGTAACACAGCAGACTACGATATGTCTAACCTTTGGAATGAAAATGAAGATATTCGTTCATTAAAATCTCTAATACTTTTTGGCATAAGGGGTATGGCTGCCTATGCCTATCACGCTATGGTCTGTAACTATACTGATAACGATGTAAATGAATTTTTCTACACTTCACTTTCTGCAATAGGTAGTAATTTAACACAAGAAGAACTTTTACCTCTTGTATTAAAAACAGGAGAAATTAACCTCAAATGTATGGCATTATTAGATAAAGCTAATACTGAAACTTTTGGCAATCCTAAACCTACAAAGGTTACTCTTGAAATAGAAAAAGGACCTTTTATTGTAATTACAGGTCACGACCTCTATGACCTAAAACAGCTTTTAGAACAAACAAAGGATAAGGGAATTAACATTTATACTCATGGTGAAATGTTACCAGCCCATGGCTATCCAGAGCTTAAAAAATATCCTCATTTAAAGGGTAACTTTGGTACAGCTTGGCAAAATCAGCAAAAAGAATTCGACAACCTTCCTGCTCCTATTCTTTACACAACAAACTGTCTTATGCCAGTCAAATCTAGCTATGCTGACAGAGTTTTTACAACTGAAATGGTTTCTTATCCGGAAATGGTACACATTGGAGATAATAAGGACTTTACTCCTGTTATAGAAAAAGCTCTTGAATTAGGTGGCTATGCTGAAAATCAAATAAGAACCGGTATTAATGGTGGTTCAAGTGTTATGACAGGCTTCGGTCACAATACAGTATTATCTGTAGCAGATAAAGTTGTAGATGCTGTTAAGAATGGTGATATTAGTCACTTCTTCCTTGTTGGTGGTTGTGACGGTGCAAGAGTTGGCAGAAATTATTATACTGAATTTGTAAAGCAAACACCTAAAGATAGCATTATTTTAACTCTTGCTTGTGGCAAATTCAGATTTAATGATTTGGATTTAGGCACAATAGACGGACTTCCTAGAATTATGGATATGGGACAATGTAATGATGCCTATAGTGCAATAAAAGTTGCTGTTGCACTTTCTGAAGCCTTTGGTTGTGGAGTAAATGAATTACCTCTTTCTATGGTACTTTCTTGGTACGAGCAAAAAGCTGTTTGTATTCTTTTAACTTTACTCCACTTAGGTATCAAGAATATTTATTTAGGACCAACTTTACCTGCTTTTGTATCTAAAAATGTGCTTAACTTCTTAGTTGAAAATTATAACATTTCCCCAATAAGCACTCCTGAAGAAGATTTAAAGAAAATTTTAGGCTAAACTAAGAACAAACTATTTTTAATTTACTACTACAAAAGGCTGTTGAAAAATCAAACTTTTCAACAGCCTTACTTTTATTTATAAATTTCTAACCATTTGCCTTTCCAAGCATATAAAATCATCAATACTGTACCTAAAGCCCATGAAACAGGGTATAATATGAAAATTCCGTCTATAGAATTAAACATTGGTAATATAAATTGTACCCACACAATTCTAAACAAGCACATAGATACTAACAACACTACCATAGGTGGAACACTCTTTCCTGTACCTCTAACAGTTCCTGCCAATGATTGCAAAATACTAAGTATAAAATAAAATGGACAGAAAAACATAATTGCCCTTCTGCCATAGGCAATTACCTCTTTATCTTCTGTAAACAATCTCATAATTTCATTTGAGAACAACAATATTAAAGCACCAGTTACTACTGTGTAAATCATTCCCATTCCTATAGTTGTCCACATACCTTTTTTTACTCTGTCAATTTTTCCAGCACCATAATTCTGACCAACAAAAGTTGTTACAGCCATACTAAAACTCATAACCGGCAAAATATTAAAGCCATCTATCTTCATATATGCACCAAAACCAGCCATAGCTAATGCCCCAAAACTATTTATACTAGCCTGTACAAGTATATTCGAAAATGAAATAACCATATTCTGTATGCCCGTTGGTAAACCAATTTTTATAATACGGATTGCCATTTTACTATGACATTTAATCTTCTTCAAGTCCACTTTGTAGCTATCATTACTTTTCATCAAGAAAATTAATGCCAAAACGCAAGAAACAACCTGACTAATATCTGTTGCTATAGCAGCTCCGGCTACACCCATTTTAAGGAAACTAATTAATATTATATCCAATATTATGTTAGTAACTGAGGCATAAGCAAGGTAAATCAGCGAACGCTTTGAGTTGCCAGCTGCATTTAAAATACCTGCTGACATATTGTAAACAACATTAAATATTAATCCGCAAGAATACAATCTTAAATATGTAATTGATTTATTTATTACATCATCAGGTGTGCCCATTAATCTTAATATAGACGGAGTGAATATTACACCACCTATTGTCAAAACAATACCTAAAATAATTGCAATAAAAAAAGCTGTATGAACAGCATCTTGTGTAGCCTTGTTATCTTTCGCTCCTAAAAATTGTGCCACTATTACACCGGCACCAACAGAAGCACCCTGACTAAATGCAATTAACAGATATATAAGTGATGTACTTGAACCAACAGCTGCTAAAGCCTTACTTCCAACAAAGTTACCTACAATGATAGAATCAGCCGTATTGTACAACTGCTGTAGTAAATTGCCTAAAATCAAAGGTATTGAAAAAAATAAAATATTCTTCCATATTTTTCCCTCTGTCATAAGGTTTGATTTTGATTTTTCTCTCTCCATTACATTTCTCCCTCTTTGACAACATCTTTCCAGAAATATATTATAATCACATTATTCTTTAATATCAAGACTAAAAAAAGGAATGTACAATCTCTCATACATTCCTCAAATTGTCAATAAAACTTATATAATGTCATATGTTTTAGTGAAATCTAATATAAATAGAATATTTGCAGAAAAAAATCGTTTATGCTATAAAAAAGCAAAAAAACCCAATTGTACTGGACTTTTCCGATAGACTGAAGGCTATGGAACAAAACCATAGCCTTGATTTATTGTATTAATAAGTATTTAACTGTATTTTGCCATTGCCTTTTGTAATACTACCGAATGTAGCAAGTGAATCAAAGGCTACAAACATTCTACCTTCGCCATTTACAGACTTACTATAGGCTGTATTGTTTTCGCAAATAACGTTTATAGAAGTAGCCTGTGCTTCGTAAGCTACTTTTCCCTCAGGATAAGATACTACATCAATAGGAGATAACATCTTATCGCCATTTCTGATTATTTTTACAAGTGAACTTTCACTGCCTTTTGTAAAAGTTACATCAAAGCCATAGCTGTTTAATGAATTACAGTTTACATAGTATTCTCCACCATAAGTATAAAGCTGTATAGCTTTGCCGTTTATTAAACATTCTGTATTTGTATAGGCTATATAACCCTTGCAAGTTACAGTATATGATGCACTTTTATATCCATTTGTTACAGTAATAACGGCTGTACCAACTGACTTTGCTGTAACTGTACCTGTATAGCTATCAACTGATGCTACAGAAGAATTACTTGATGACCAACTTAAACTAGCACTGCTGTTATTTGACACAGCACTTGCTGTAAAACTTTCTCCAACTGTCATCTGTGGCATAGTGTGCATTAAATAAACATTGTTTTTATTTGGATTTTCTGCCACTGTAGTAGTTTTAGTTGTTGTATAACTGCTACTACTTGAAGAAGATGAACTTGATGTACTTGTAGAACTTGATTTATAAGGACAAACACCATTGGGATGTAAATGTGCCGGATATCCTCCACAATGATAGTGGTAAGAACCTAAACCACTTTTGTTTTTGTAATCATGGTGACCTCCGTTTGAATCAGTTCTTCCTGGATGTGCATATACTGAACCAGCTGAAATCATAACTGATAACAATATAGCTGTAATTTTTCTTAACTTCATTTTAATTACCCCTTTCTAATATTTTATATATTAATAATACACAAAATAAGGTGGTAATTTCAATTCAGATATATTGACATAATTCGACATAAATTGATGTTTTTGCAGTAATTAACATCGCTAATTTGTGTCTTGATTGGTTAAAGTCGTCTGGATTTATCTTTCCGATTCACTAAAAAGACCATATACTTTTCAGTATATGGTCTTTAGAATTATTTCTCTTTTTTATATTTTTTAGCTTTATCCATCATTTCTCTAAAACTTTCCTTATATTTATAAGAAACAGCTCTTGGATTGTTTTTCAAAAGTTTAAATTTAGCCTTATCTTCGGCAAGCATTCTTTTATAATACTTGTCTTTTAATGTGTCTAACTTCTTTTTAAGATTTTGTAATTCTGGGGAGTCTTCATCAAGTGCAATATTTGTTATATTATCCCTTGCTGATATATAGAGTTCCTGTAAGGACATTTTTTTAAGTTCGTCCATTTTTTCTTTGCCATTTGCAATAGCAGTATTAAACTCAATCATCTTATTATGAACATTCATAAGGTCATCTTTAAGTTTCTGTGAATTAGCAAGCATTTTCTTTAATTCAACAGCTGTTGTTGAAGAATTAAAGAAATCAACAATAAACAATGAACTTATGCCGGAGTCAATAGATAGCAATACCATATCATTTAGGAATAAAACTCCTTTTTCAACCCAACTGTGAACAAGATATATCAACAATATACTTAATACACCCCAACAAAGGCTGTTAAAAAGGCAGATATAACCACATAAATTAAATGGTTTATCACTATAATCCCAATATCTGACCTTATATATTCTTTCCATAATAAAACCTGTTACAAACTCCAATACAGAGGCTGCAATAGTTCCTATAATGAATACAAGAATCGGACTTGTTCTAAAAGGAATGACAGCAAAAAGTATAATAATAGCACCAGTACCATATATAGGTATAACAGGACCTCTCATAAATCCTCGGTTTACCCAATTTCCAGTACAAACTGAAACATAGGTACTTTCAATTATCCAACCAAAGAAACAATAAATATAGAAAAACAACATCCATTGAAGTATGGAGTAATGGTACATTTTTACCTCTCCTTAATAATCTTCAGGTCTGTCTTTTCTAAGTCCAAAGTAATAGCGAATAGCTTCTACAATTCTTTCTGCTGCATATCCGTCACCAAATGGATTTTTAGCAGCTGACATTTTTGCGTATACTTCTTCGTTTGTTAATAATTCAACTGTAGTGTTGTAGATATTTTCTTCTTCAATACCAGCAAGCTTTAAAGTACCGGCTTCAACACCTTCAGGTCTTTCTGTTACGTTTCTTAAAACAATAACAGGCTTACCCATTGAAGGTACTTCTTCCTGAAGTCCACCACTATCAGTGAGAACTAAGTAACTTCTGTTCATAAGATTGTGCATATTTTTAATATCAAGTGGGTCTACAAGATGAATTCTATCGTGGTTACCAAGATATTTAAATGCAACTTCTCTTACAGCTGGGTTATAGTGAACAGCATAAACAACTTCAACATCAGGATAATCCTCAACAATTCTGAGAACAGCCTTACAGATGTTTTCAAGAGGTTCGCCAAGATTTTCACGTCTGTGAGCAGTCATTGTTATAACTCTCTTGTTTTTGTAATCAATGTTGTTAAGTTCTTCTAAATCAAACTTAAAATCATCGTTGATTGTAGTCTTTAAGCAGTCAACAGCTGTGTTACCTGTAATAAAGATATTGTCAGGAGAGATGTTTTCCTTTAATAAATGTTCCTTTGCAAGCTTAGTAGGAGCAAAGTGTAAATCAGCCATATGACCAGTAAGAACTCTGTTCATTTCTTCTGGGAAAGGCTGGTGCTTGTCATATGTTCTAAGACCTGCTTCAACGTGACCTAACTTACTGTCATTATAGAATGCTGCAAGAGCACCTGCAAATGTAGTTGTTGTATCGCCGTGAACGAGAACTAAATCAGGCTTACAATCCTTCATTACTTCTTCAAGACCTGTAAGAGCCTTTACAGTAATACTTGTAAGAGTCTGTCTCTGAGTCATAATATCCAAATCGTAATCTGGCTTTAAATCAAAAATTTCTAAAACCTGGTCAAGCATCTGTCTGTGCTGTGCTGTAACGCAAACAACCTGTTCTATATCATCACACTTGTCCATAGCCTTAATAAGAGGAGCCATTTTTGTAGCTTCTGGACGAGTACCGAAGATACTCATTACTTTTACTTTATCCATAATTTCACCTCAAAATAATATATTACTATTAATTAAACCACATTTTAAGCATTTTTTCAACTTAATATTCTACATTTACTAAAATTAATCCTCTAGGTGGAAGTGTAGCACCTGACTTACTTCTATCCTTAGCCTCTAAGATTTTTGGCATATCTTCAGGATTAGTTTTTCCAAGACCAACTTCAACAAGTGTGCCTGTAAGTATTCTGACCATATTGTAGAGGAAACCGTTTCCCTTAAATATGAAACTTATTTCGTCGCCGTCTTTTATTATTTCTATATCGTATATTTTTCTTACAGTAGATTTCTTTGTTCTCTTGTTTGAACAAAATGACATAAAGTCGTGTTCGCCTTTTAAATATTCGGCAGCCTTTTTCATAGCATCCACATCTAAATCAGCACAGTAGTGTAAAACAGTTCTTCTGTTGAAAACATCAGGCTTTTTGCCAACACATAAAGTGTACATATATGTTTTTGCTTTGGCATTTAATCTGGCGTGAAATCTGTTGTCAACTTTTTCACATTCCAAAATTTTTATGTCTGAAGGAAGATGCTTATTAATATTGTCCATAAGTCTTTCAGGCTCTAAATCCTGTCCCAATTTAACATTTGCAACCTGACCCATGGCGTGAGTACCGGCATCTGTTCTACCAGAACCGATTACTTCGGCTCTTTCTCCAGTTCCGTCAAAAACAGCATTTTCGACTACTTCCTGTATAGTATTTTCCTGATTTTTTTGCTTCTGCCAGCCGTTATATCGTATTCCTTCGTACTGTAAGACTAACTTGTAATTATGTAATTCATGTTCTTTCATAGCTATCAATCTCCTAATGACAAACCACAATATTTGTGATACAATTTTAATAGAACCTTAATAATACTATACAATAATTTTTCAGCAATATCAACTATAATTAAAGGGTAAATAAAAGGAGGAATGATTTATGGAATATAAAATTCTTGTAGCCGATGACGATAAGGAAATTCGTGAGGCAATAGAAATATATTTAACAAATGAACAGATGAAAGTACTTACAGCTTGTGACGGACAAGAAGCTTTAAAGGTACTTGAGGCAAATCCTGATATACACCTTATTATTATGGATTTAATGATGCCTAAAATGGACGGTATACAAGCTATACTCCAAATCAGAAAGGAAAAGGAAATACCTATTATTGTACTTTCTGCTAAATCAGAGGATAAGGACGTTGTTCTTGGTCTTAACATTGGTGCTGATGACTATATTACAAAGCCATTTAACTTTCTTGAGCTTATTGCAAGAGTAAAGGCACAGCTCAGAAGATACACAAAGTTTACAAGCTTTCAGCAAAGTAATGATGAGCTTTTCATAAGAGGTTTATATCTTAACAAAAAGACTAAGGAAGTTAAGTTAGACGATAAGCCTGTTCGTCTTACTCCTATTGAATTTAAGATTTTACAGCTTTTAATGGAAAATCCTGATGTTATTTTCTCTATACAGGAAATATACGAAAAGGTATGGAATGAGCCTTTTATAAACAGCGAAAATACTGTTGCGGTTCACATTAGAAGAATAAGAGAAAAAATCGAGGTGGACCCTAAAGAACCTATGTACTTAAAGGTGGTGTGGGGAATTGGATACAAAATCTCAAAATAAGGTTGCTGTATTCTTCTTATTTTTGCTTAGTATAATACTTTTTGGCTGTAGTCTTTTGACCAGTTTTGAAAAGAAGTTAGACTATGACAAAGATACTATGAGCTATTTTAGAGATAGCCCTGAAATACAGGAACTGGCAATAAGATATGCTAAAAATCTTCAGAGATATTATTGCTATTACAAAAATTTTGATATTAGTACAGCTACAATGAAGCTGGCAGAGCTAGACAAGTATATTTCTACTGGTCATGTAGAGGAAGGCAAGTCTAGTCATACTGTTATTGCTCCTTTTAGTAATAAAAATGACAGCAGTACAACAGGACCTACTCCTGATGATGAATACAATAATAAGCCGGAAGAATTATATAACTTTGATTTGGATAGTCTCACTCTTGATGAAGTGCTTTCAAGACAGAGTAAATTAGTAGATACTATAAATAACTATAATACAGTGGAAAACTACATAAGAACTAATTCAGATTTTCATTTTATGGTTTTCGATATTTTAAGAAACAGAGTTATTGCTACTAATTCAGAAGATTTTTACAAAGAAACTAATTACGAAACTATATCTACAGGCGATGATATTTTTAATGTAAAGTTTAATGGGGAATTACTTAGTACAGCTTTTTCAGCTGATAGTATGCGTTGCTTTATTTCAATTCCAAATGCTACATCTCTTACAATAAAGGGATATATGTTTGAACTGAAAAATACAGTAGCATATAATAAAATACTTTCTTCTCCGGCTTTACCTATTTGCCTTTTCGCCTTAGGTCTTGCTGTGTTACTTTTCATAAAGTCAACAAATGAAGCAATATTACACGATATAAATGATAAGTTCTTTAGACATTTTGAAAAACTTCCTTTAGTTATTTCAATTCCTTGTTTTTTAATATGTTTAAAATTCATTTTTTATCATTACGCACACACAAAGGCACTTCCTGTGCTTACAAGTAATTTTTCACAAGGAAAATATGTTGCAATACTTGGATTAATTATTGGTTCATCTGCTATGGTTCTCTACTTAATATTGACTTTTGAATATATTTTGAAGGTAATAAAAGAGCCAAAGAGAATATTTAATACCTATGAATTTAAGGGAGTAATAGCTTCTATAGAAAATTTAAAATTAGCTATACTTAAATCAAAGAAAATATATTTTATAATACCTTTGATTTTCTGTGTAATTGCAATAGTTTTCATATACGGTATTATAATACTTTTAAGTGTAAGTATGGCTTTATTGCCAAAGTCAGTTGCTATTTATTTAGCTTGTCTTGTGGCATTAATGTTCTTCATTTTCTGTTACAGAATAATAATATCAGAAATAAAGCTGAGATATTATATACAGGAAATGGCCGACGGAAAAATTGAAACAATTCCTCATCAAACAGGATTTTTCACTACTTCTATTAACAATATCAATAACATTAATACTGGACTTAAAGCAGTTATGGAGGAACAGCTTAAAAGTGAGCGTTTAAAGACAGAACTTATAACAAATGTTTCTCACGATTTAAAGACACCTCTTACATCTATTATAAGCTATGTAGATTTATTGCAGGCTATGAATTTGGATAATGAAAAAGCTAATGAATATATTGGCATTATCAAGAATAAATCTCGTAGACTTAAAATACTTATTGATGATTTGTTTGAGGCATCAAAACTTTCAAGTGGTCAAATGAAATTGGAAAAAAGAAATGCTGATGTTGTTTCTCTTTTGGAACAAACATTGGGAGAACTTGACTACAAGTTGGAAGATGCTCACATTGAATTTAAGATTACAGGTTGTACTGACCCTATTATTTTAAATATAGACGGTCAGAAAATGTGGAGAGTATTTGATAATCTTATAAATAATATTATTAAGTATTCTGCACCAAATTCAAGAGCATATGCCGATATTGAAAATAATGAAAATAATGTAGTTATAACATTTAAAAATGTGGCTAACTATACTATGGATTTCGAGGCTGATGAGCTTTTTGAAAGATTTAAACGTGCCGATAAAGCTAGAACTACAGAAGGTTCAGGCCTTGGACTTTCAATAGCTAAAAGCATTGTAGAACTTCATGGTGGCAAAATGAAAATCGTCACTGACGGTGATTTGTTTAAAATAATAATTGTTTTAGAAAAGAACACTGAAGAAAAAAGCGAATAATAATTTTATGGGAATGTATGAGAGATTGTACATTCCCATTTTTATAAAAAAGGTGTAGTCATTTTCGACCACACCAAAAATTAAAGAACCTGAAAATCCATAACCTTTCAGTTTAAATAGTTGGCAACTAATATGCCAACTATTTTTATTTATTGTAAATATTATAGAGATTATTTACTATTTCTTTTACTTCATTTCTAAATTGCTCAGGCTTTGTTACTTCTACCTTATCACCTTGACTTAAAAGCCACATAAGTACACCTTTACCATAGGTTTCAGCTTTAATAGTAAATACACCATCTTTTTCATCTATTATTTGTGCTGTAGGTATTCTGTCCAAAATAGCCTCTACAGATTTTCCCCAAAATTTAAATTCTATTGTTTGTAAATCTCCCCCTTGCATAAACTGTATGTATTTTCTGTACTGTCCATCTTCAAAATGATTACCGTAAGGTACAAAGAATTTCTCATTTAAAATCTTAAAGTTCTTAATTCGGTCAATTCTAAAGTGTTCTATTTTCTTCTTTCCATCAACGTTAGAAACTAGATAGAAATAATACTCACCAAACATCATACCTTGAGGATTTATGACAACACTGCTTAAAATTTCTTTGCTGTTTTCTATTCTAGTATAATTAATTTTTATTTTTTTGTGTTCACTTATAGCCTGACTTAAATCCCATAAATTGTTTATAAACGGCTTATTGTGTTTTGGTCCAATATAGTGAAATTTTTCGTTGGCAATAATATTGTGAACCTGTTGAGATTCTGCTGTGTTTACACAGCAGTCAAGTATTGTATCTATTATAGGCATCATTTCTTCTTTTATAAATGCCTTGCTTTCAAGTAGAATTTTACATACTGCCAATATTTCGTTTTTAGAAAGTGTTCTCCTACCCTGATATTTTAAAATATAACCACCTAAAGCACGTTTATATTCAATATCATTTATGTAACCATATTTTACTTTCATTTCACTAAAAAAATCTTTAAGACTTTTTATATCTCTTTGTATACTTCTTTCGTGAACGCCAAAATATTCAGCATATTCTTTTTTCTTTAACACTTTACCTTCCAATAGGTCAGAATATATTTTTAAAATTCTAAATCCCTTTAAATCATACTCTGATTCCATATTCCACCTCATCTCCAACAGTAAGCACCCCATTTCTATAATCATTATACTATAATTATATAAAGGTAACTAGACAAATATTGTCTATTTACTTACTATTACTTATTTTTTGTTAAGCATATAATACCATACCATATAGACAGGAATTGTCCCTCTTAAAAACTTTTTTTACATTTTTTACAAATTTTTTTAAGTAGACAAGAAGTGTCATAGCAATGATGTATATTATAATTGGAGGTGATAAAAATGAGAAATAAAGTAATTATTACAGGTTTTAGATTTGATTCAAATTTTAAATGCCCTTATTGTAATAAGAGTATACCACAGAATAGTAAAATATGTCCTCATTGTAAAAAAGTATTACCAGTATACTAATAATAACATTTCATAAAATTAAAGGAGGTCTAAATATGGGATTTTTTGATTTTGTTTCTAAGGCTGCTGCCAAAAGTTATAGTGATTTTAACAAAAATGTAGAACGTCAACTAAATGAAAGTGATAGAAAAGCTGCTGAATACGAACGTAGAGGTAATCTCTCAAGTAAACAGAGAGAAAACTTAGATAAATACTACGAAAAATCAGCCAAAGCAAGAAAAAATCTACATTAATGATTTTATTTTCTTTATTTATTCCAAGCCACCTGCTCTTAGTTGGTGGCTTTTTTATAGTAAATCTAAAAGACCATATGTTAAAAAACATATAGCCTTTTAAATTCACATATTTTTTGATTAATAAAGACCACTATAAGTCATACCATTCCAAGTTGATGTCATGTAGATAGGCTGTTTAGGTTCGTGGTAGTCATATACTTCACGAGAGAATAATTTATATGGTGAAAGTTTATGACCGTTCTTGCTTACACGATAGAGAGTTTCATAACCCATATGTGCTGAATAAACGAATACACCATTTGCATTACATTCATAAAGACCTGCACTACCACCACTGAATGTACCTAATGTAATAATCTTACCGTATTCACAACTATAAAATCTGTAAACATAATCAGCTTCACAAGTACCAGTCTTTACAATTAATTCCTTGATACCGTCCTTATTCATATCATAAACACAGTATTCTTCAACTGAGCTTGTCTTATTTAACCAGCTAAGTTCATTGGCATATGCCTTGTATACATCGTCCTGTATAGCAAAAGCATTTACAGAAGACATTAAAGCAAACATAACAACTGACATTACAACACATAAAAATTTTTTCATAATAATACACTCCTTTTCTTTGTTTCCATTAAACCCTTTATAGCACAAACATTCATTTAGATACCTTAAAATTTTAACCTCCTTCTTTTCTGTTTTATTTACCCTTCTGGTACCATTCTTACATACATGCCTGCTTGCTCTTTATTTCTATATAATATATGTTATCTTCTGCTTAACACACATTTCAGAAAAAGATTTAATGTAAAAATAATTTTTTTACAAATGTATAAATACAATTTGTTTTTACTTATCTATTATTATTAATATATAAGTATTTTATATTTTACATTATATAAAACGCTATAGACATAAATTGTCCATTAAAAAAATAATATTAAAATTTTTTTAAAATTTAGAACAAATCACAACCTTAATTTGTGGTTTGATACATCAAACCATCGAATTTATCTTTCCTGTTCATTAAAAAAAGCCCAGATAAACTGGACTTTTTTTAATGAATATTGTGAATTAATTTTTTATTGTAATATAGGAAATAGAACAGCTTTCGCCATTCTCTTTTTTACAAACTGGAAGTTTCAAATTAGTCTTTGCAAATAACCTTTGAACCTTCACCATCAATTACAATTCC
>OLVT01000048.1_pt1 | contig 127128 bp, 126 predicted proteins | sample 1673241 | NCBI WGS metagenome assembly OLVT01 (sample SAMEA3178936, study PRJEB25190) | human gut metagenome | biome: human gut; feature: human-associated habitat; material: faeces | place: Austria | collected 2013
TTGTATCATTGCCAGTTTTATAAATCAAATCATTAAATCAAAATCTCCGGCAGAAATTATCTTACAAACAGCGAAAAGCTTCCTCTGTTCTCCTGAAATCTCTGCCAGCAACTGCAACTTGCCGGATATGAATTCAGTGATCTTACAGTACTTCGTATTGAACAAGGAACACGCTTTGTACCGGATTATGAGGTAGTGGCTCTGCCGAATTTTTTCATGTATCTTGTGAATATCTCTTGGGTGTTAAAAATGAAAAATAAGCAGTGATCTGTAATCTACTCACAGACCACTGCTTATATTTTTGTTGAAACGATAACCTACACCCCATACCGTCTGTATGTAGATTGGCTTACTTGGATTATCCCCTATCTTCTCCCGAATATTCCGGATATGGCTCATGACGATGTTATAATCACCGAAATAGGGTTCTTCCCAAACAAGATCATAAATTTGCTCCTTACTAAACACCCTTCCCGGACTGCTTGCTAACAGATAAAGTATTTCAAATTCTCGATTTGTAAGCGTAACTTCTGTATTCCCAGTATTCAAGTCGAACGTCCGTGAGACTTGGCGCGTGATTCTGTATTCTTTGTGTTCCCCGTCCCAAGGTCTAACGCAACAACAACGGTTACTTTCTTCACAAGGCTCTTTTCTTTGTGATTTTCACCTATTTTTCTGAAACTGAAAAACTCTACAAAGTGCGTAAATTCAAGGATTTCTACATATTCTTCCTTTGTAGCAACACCACAGTCTCCACATGCACTGTTCCAGGGAACATATCAACTAAACAGCATCTCTTGACCTCATACCCCGCTTCTCTAAATACAAGCAGGTCACGCATAAGGCTAGTTGGTTTACAACTTACATATACCATTTCATCTACATTGAAATTAATGATTTTTCGTAAAGCCTTTGGATGGATTCCGTCGCGAGGAGGATCGAGTACGAGAATATCCGGCTTCCGGGTTAAGTTATCCACAACTTTGAGGACATCGCCGGCAATGAATTCACAATTGTCTAAGTGATTGTCCACTGCGTTCTTTTTGGCGGCTTCCACCGCTTCTTCTACGATTTCGACACCGACTACTTTACTTGCTACGGGTGCAAGCATCTGTGCGATCGTTCCGGTTCCGGTGTAAAGGTCGTAAACGAGTTTATCTTTTGTTTCCCCAACGTATTCTCTTACCTGATCATACAGGACTTCTGCTCCTAAGGTGTTTGTCTGGAAGAAGGAGAATGGGGAGATTTTGAAACGCATGTTATAAAGATATTCATAAAAATAATCTTGTCCGTAAAGTGTTTTTGTTTCATCGCTCTGTACTACGTCTGCAAGGTTGTCGTTTAATGTATGCAAGATTCCAACAACTTTTCCATCAATTTTCTGAGCGAGTATCATATTCACAAATTCAGATTCGTCAAGCTGGCTCTGTGTTGTTGTGACAAGATTGATTAAAATGTCTCCTGTTTTTACAGAGCGGCGCATTACAAGATGACGAAGAAATCCTTCGTGGCGGATTTTGTGGAAGTAGGTTTCGCCTTTTTCTTTGAAGTATTTTAAGATTGCCTGAAGAAGTACGTTGAAATCAGGGTCTACGATGCGGCAATCGTCTAATGTTACGATATCATAGAAGCTGTTTTTCTTATGCATTCCGAGTGCAAGTGGACCATCTTTTTCTTCATCTCCAAATGTGAATTCCATTTTATTGCGGTAGCCTTCTGTAATCGGGCTTCCATAGATATTTTCGATATCAAAAGAAAGACCGTTCTTTTCGATCAGTTCTTCTACCTGACGTTTCTTTAAGTCAAGCTGCTGTTCGTAAGAAAGATTCTGGTAACGACAGCCACCGCAAATTCCAAAATGTTTGCAGGCTGCTGGCTGCTCTAATGGGGATGGTTCGATGACTTCGAGAAGTCTTCCTTCAACTTTATCGCGTCTTTTTTTGTTGATGGAAAAACGTACTACCTGTCCTTCTAATGCATTTTTTACGATTACTTTCTGCCCTTCAATATCTATAATACCTTTATTTGGGAATTCAGTTCGGATTACTTTTCCCTCAAAAATATCTCCTTTTTTCATTTAATAATTTCCTTTCTATACATAAAAAATGGAAAGGATGCCGCAGTATGCACCCTTTTCCATTGTCAAATCTTAATTTCGCTAAATTTCGATTTATAATATCCGTGTCCGTAATGTGCCTCGCCTTCATCGTCGATTTCCATAATGAGAAATGTTGGCATATGGTCTGACTGTCTTGGATAGGAAACGCTTCCCGGATTTAAAACGGTTACATCATCATCAATTTCGATATATGGTTTGTGGGTATGTCCAAACATAACGATATCAATATGATTCTGAAGTGCATACTGTTTTAACCGCTCTACGCCACGGTACACGCAAAAAGTATGTCCGTGGACAACCAGCACTTTATAATCGCCAATATTGAAAATGTCCTGTGATGGCAGTTCCAAGTTATAGTCATTGTTTCCGGCTACCATATGTACCGGACAATCTACTAAGGATCGGATATAGTCGTCTCCTCGCTCTACATCTCCACAGTGAATGAGCATATCAATATGCCCCACCTGCTCGATAACCCCTGCCACATCGTCATTACGTCCATGCGAATCACTGATTACCAAAATTCTCATTTTCTTTTCACTCATCTATTTATAAAATCTCCTTTATCTGGCGCAATGCCTTTCCACGATGACTGATTTCGTTCTTTTCCTCTGCTGAAAGCTGAGCCGTTGTCTTTCCTTTCTCTGGAAGATAGAAAATAGGGTCGTAGCCAAAACCATTTTCTCCGGCTGGTTCCTGTGCGATTCTTCCCTCAATCGTTGCCCGACGTGTCTCTACTCGTCCATCTGGAAATGCTGCTGCGATTACGCAGACGAAACGAGCACTTCTTACGATATCAGGGACACCATGCAGTCTGTCTAAAATAATCTGATTTTTAATGCGATAAGATGTATTCTCTCCCATATAGCGGGCCGAATATACTCCTGGCTCTTTATTCAGATAATCCACTTCTAAACCGGAATCATCTGCTAATACAAGACTGCCTGTTGCTTCCATTACAGTTTTGGCCTTGATGATTGCATTTTCTTCAAATGTTGTTCCATCTTCCACGATATCAATATCTACTCCGGCTTCTTTCATCGAAAGAATCTCGTAATCCAAATCTCCGAGAATTTCCCGGATTTCCTTCATTTTTCCTTCATTTCCTGTGGCAAATATCAATTTTTTTTTCAAAATGCTGCCTCCCAAAAAACTTGTGCTTTTTATATCACTTCTAACATTTTCGATATCTTCATATTAAATATTTTCTGCTAAGTATTCTCGCATTAAAGTACACTTGAAAAATACTCATACAGATTATTCTTCCGGCTGTACCAATTTCTTTCTTCTCGGTGGTTTTGGTCCTGGGAACATGTAGAAATATGTCTTCATCATTCCGTTATAAATCTTTCGGTTCTTTGCCGCTTTCTTTCCAATGTAACGCTCTGCATCTTCATAAGCAGTGATGACATACTCAGACCAGCCGTCAAGTCCTGCGAAAGCTTTTCCCATATCACGGTAAAGTGCTGGTAAATCTTCTTTTTCCTCTAAACGCTCACCGTAAGGAGGATTCGTGATTACAAATCCATACTTCTTTGGATGACTTAAATGATGAACCGGTCGCTGCTGGAAATGAATGAGTCCGTCCACACCTGCTCTTTTCGCATTTTCTCTTGCTGCTTTTACAATCTGCGGATCAATATCATATCCTTGAATATCCATCTCCACGCTCGTATCTACTAAAGATTCTGCCTCCTCAAATCCTCTGGCAAAAAGCTTTGGAGACACGATATTGTCCCAATTCTGCGCCTGGAATTCGCGGTGCATTCCCGGTGCGATATTCGCTCCCATCATTGCCGCTTCAATAGGAAATGTTCCACTTCCACAAAACGGATCAACAAGGATACGGCTCTTATTCCACGGAGTGAGCTTGATAAGTGCAGCCGCCAATGTCTCCTCAATCGGTGCTTTGCTGACCATGCGGCGGTATCCTCTCTTATGAAGGCTTTCACCAGAAGTATCAAGACCAATTGTCACAATATCCTTATAAATAATAACTCGAACCGGATAATCGGCACCATCTTCCTCAAACCAATTGATGTGGTAATGCTCTTTCATTCGCTCTACCATCGCCTTTTTTACGATGGACTGAATATCGGAAGGGCTGAAAAGCTTACTCTTTACAGAAGTTGCCTTTGTCACCCAGAATCTCGCATCGGATGGAAAATACTCTTCCCAAGGAACCTTTTTCACATTCTGGAATAGTTCCTCAAAAGTTACCGCCTTAAACTCTGACACTTTTAAAAGGATTCTCTGCGTTGTTCTTAAGAAAATGTTTGCTCTTACCAAAGCATCCATATCTCCGGCAAAAGTTACCTTTCCGTCTTCCACCTTCACAATCTCATATCCCAAATCTGCTATCTCTCTTTTACACACTGCCTCAAGTCCAAAGTGACACGGCGCAATAAACTCATATTTGTTGCTCATCTTACCTCCATTCATTGCATCTTTCTTCTGTTTTTATACAAAGACACGTTTCTATATCTAAAGCAATATTTATAATATTACTTCATCTGCCTAACCTCATTTTTCTATATAAATTACTACTTAAAATACCACGATACACATGTACTTCATCCTATTTTTTCATAATCTACATATTTCTCAATAATTATAATTGTACTTAGGAAATGTTGCTATGTCAAGAAGTACGCACCATCGTCCACAAATCGTTCTTCTCCTTTTCTAAGTATCCTTTATAAAACATAATGCCGCCAACCACACTGTATGCGTGAATTCCCACAGAATCAAGCTTCTTCGCCGCCAGCATACTTGTGGAACCTGTATCACAATATAAAAAAACTGGCTGTTCTTTTTCTATATTAAAATCTTTCTCTATTGCCTCTATATCGAACTTTTCATCCATAATTTCTTCAAATGGGAGATTGACTGCCATTGGGAGATGCCCTTTTTTAAATACTTCCTCTGAACGCACATCAACGAGTAGGCCTTCTGAATCGTAGCTTCTTTTTATCGCTTCCGATATCGAAATTAAATCAAACATGATTGAAACCTCTTCCTTCCTTTGTATCAGAATATGTTGGTTTTCCCTAAAAGTGTGGCAAAGAGACGCCCAATGCAAGAGAAAAAAAAGCATATTTGTGACTTTAGTCGCGGCGGTTTGAATGCTCGCTTATGCGCTCGCATCCAAACCTTGCTCCGAGGCCACAAATATGCTTTTTTTCTCTTGCATTGGGCTGTCTTTGGCAGCTCAGGAGATTCAAACTGTAGTCTTTTTGCTTAAACGGAAGGCAGATCGGATGTAGAAAATGGGGCTTTTTAATTTTTTCTTTGGTATGACAAACGCGTGTTTAAACTTTCAGCAATTCCATTCCCAGCCAACCCAGCCAAAGAATAGCTCCCGAGAAAGAAGGCATCCTATATTTGTGGTCTTAGATCAAGGATTGAATGTGAGCGTGGAGGCGAACATTCAACCCGAAGTGATAGAGTCACAAATATAGGATGCCTTCTTTCTTCGGGAGCGTCTGTCTTGCCTGCGGCAAATCCTATTCAGCTACAATCTTGATGAATTTCTTCTTTCCTCTCTTTAAGACTTTTCCTTCGCCTTTAAAGTCATCAAGTGTATAAACAGCCTTAAAGTCCGTTACCTTTTCGCCATCCAATGTTACACCACCCTGTGTTACATTACGTCTTGCTTCAGAACGTGTTCCTGCTAAACCGGATTTTACAAGAAGTGCAAGGATATCTACTGTGCCATCTCTTAAGTCTTCTTCTGTAACTGCACATGCTGGCATATTTGCTGTGTCTCCGCCGTTGCTGAATAATGCTCTGGCAGCATCCTGTGCTTTCTGTGCTTCTTCTTCGCCGTGAACTAATTTTGTAAGTTCAAATGCAAGAATTTCTTTTGCTTCATTTAATTTGCTGCCTTCCCAGCTATCCATTGCATCAATTTCTTCTAACGGAAGGAAGGTCAACATACGGATACACTTCATAACATCTGCATCTGCAACATTTCTCCAGTACTGATAGAAGTCAAACGGAGAAGTCTTATTCGGATCTAACCATACAGCACCGGACTGTGTTTTACCCATTTTTTTTCCTTCGGAATTTAAAAGAAGGGTAATTGTCATAGCGTAAGCATCGGCATCTGGTCCTAATTTACGACGGATCAATTCTGTACCGCCAAGCATATTACTCCACTGGTCATTACCACCAAACTGCATATTACAGCCGTATTTCTGGTATAACTCATAGAAGTCATAGCTCTGCATGATCATGTAGTTAAACTCTAAGAAGGATAAACCTTTTTCCATTCTCTGTTTGTAACATTCTGCACGAAGCATGTTATTTACTGAGAAGCATGGACCTACTTCACGAAGTAATTCTACATAGTTTAAGTCTAAGAGCCAATCTGCGTTATTAACGAGCATAGCTTTTCCATCAGAGAAATCAATAAAACGGCTCATCTGCTTTTTGAAGCACTCTACGTTATGGTTGATTGTCTCTTTTGTCATCATCTGACGCATATCTGTACGTCCGGATGGATCACCGATCATGGCAGTACCACCACCGATTAAGGCGATTGGCTTATTTCCTGCCATCTGAAGACGTTTCATCAGGCAAAGTGCCATGAAATGTCCTACATGAAGGCTGTCTGCTGTTGGGTCAAATCCAATATAGAATACAGCCTTTCCGTTATTGACAAGTTCCTTAATTTCTTCTTCATCTGTTACCTGTGCAATCAATCCTCTTGCAACCAGTTCGTCATATACTGTCATAAAATCCTCCTAAATAAAATAAAAAAATCCCGTCCTAATAAAAGGACGAGATATAACTTCGTGGTACCACCTTTTTTCGCAGAGTAAATGCTCTGCCTCAAATGAGCGTCAAACAACGCTTCTGCGGATAACGGCCGCCGCTCCGTCACAGCCTACTAAAAACAAATCTTACCTTTTCCATCACATTCAGCAATTTCTAAAATCTACTCACGCTTAACATGATAAATATCTGTCTCATTCGGTGTGCGACTCAGGAATGTATTCACTTGCTATCTGGCACATGACCTCCCACCAGCCGGTCACTCTCTGGAATGCATGAATAAAAGCTACTTGTTTCCGTCTTCGTCTTTCTCATTTTTGAAATTCATATTGAAATTCACATAAAAATGATGCTCCTATACTGTAAATTCTATATATTACAAATATAGGTGATACAGAACATCCGTCCTGTGCGGACAAACATCATGTTTCTTATTGTAGTAAAACCTGAAAATTTTGTCAAGTAGGATTTTTGATTTATTCTGTTCCTGCTCGTTTCTGTTTTTCGTTTGGATATATCGCATATACCAAAGCTTTATTTGCCATTGTGCCTACTTCGTTATTCAATGTACTCGCGGAATTTTTTTGTGCTTACTTTCTCATTCAGCAAATCAAAATATAACCGCCCGTATTCCTTTTTCTGCTAAAATATAAATGCGTATCCCCCACATTTTTCTGTGGAAACATATAGGAAATAAGTTCTGGCAGCTTAGCCCGTTTTAATCTTTGCTGTTCTCCTGCCCAGTCTCTTGTTGCAGAATCAGTAAAGACTACCTGCCCCTCTTCATCCACACCTAACAGAATCATCGTATGATAGGATCCCGCATATTTTTTATCAAAAAAGTGAACGATTCTTTTTCCTTTTCTACGCATTCGGCTTGTTTCTATAATGACGGGCTTTCCCTTATATAAATGCTCCATCATCTGCTTTTCGGCAGCTTTATCCTCAAAATCTCCTATATATTCGCAAGAAACACCCTCTTCTTGCAAAATAAGAGAAATTCCATAAAGAGAAACCGGCATCTGCCTTGCCATCACTTTCCCATAATTCTCCGTATATACTTCTTCGGGGAAATGCTTTCTCTCCACCTCAGAAATTGTTCCATTTGGTTTCAAATCTGCATACTTTTCCACAAAAGCCGCCAATGCTGTTGTCAAAGAACAGCAGGCACACCCATGCCTGGTCATGTATTCGCTGTAATCACCATAAATTCCCGCTTTCTGTTGAAAAACAGGATATATTCTTTGTGAATCACCGTCAGTAATTACTACATTAAGTGTTTTTTCGTTCAAACCATCTTGGGGAAGAATGGGGAAAAGGAACTTTCTTCCCTCTTTATCACTCACAAAATTTAAATGTATACAATTCATAAAAGTCCTTTCTATTCTGGGTTGCGTAACAAGGGAGATGCCACCAGAAAGAGAAGATACCTTATATTTGTGACTCTATCACTGCGGGGTGAATGTTCGCTTCCCATGCTCACATTCAATCATCACTCTAATGCCACAAATATAAGGTATCTTCTCTCTGGGAGCTGTTTTTTGCTGTAGAAGTAAAATCAGAATTCATGTTGTAGGATTTGGATATCATTTATAAGATTATAGCTTTCCATGAAATGAAATATTAAGGATTGACACGCAAACTATTATTATAATATCACAGCAATTTTACAACAACAAGCCAGAGTTCCTATTTCTTCTGTCCCCATCCTCAATTTTTTTCAACTGATTTGTAGGATTGAAATACACAGAACCCTCATCTCCTGTAATCTACAAAAATGCGCCTTAGAGCAAGTTCAAGTTGCGGATGAGCAGCTTGGACGCAGTGAAACGAAGCATTTTTGTAAATTACAGGAGATGAGGGTTCGTCTGTTTATTTCTCCAACCCTACAAATTAGAACTTAAATACCGCTACCCCATATGCCGGCAATTTATATCTAAAGGAATACTTTCTTCCATCACACTCTTTCTTCGCTGGTTTATATTCTTTTGGTCTTCTCTTACCAGTTCCGCCGAACTTTTTATCATCACTGCTGAGTACAAGTGTGTGCTTTCTTCGGCAAGTTGTTCCGACACGGTAATCTGGCCGTTCTACTGGTGTGAAGTTGATGACGAAGAGCATATTGCTCTTTCCGCTTTCGGAATGTCTTACGAAAGAGAATATACTTCTGTCACCGTCATCGGCATTGATCCATTCGAAGCCTTCTGGATAGCAGTCGTATTCGTAGAGACATTTATTATTTTTATAAAGATGAAGTAATTCTTTTACAAATGTCTGCAAATGGCGGTTCGGCTCTTTATCTAAGAGGAACCAGTCAAGTTCTCTCTTTTCACTCCACTCTCTATGCTGTCCAAAATCCTGTCCCATGAAGAGAAGCTTCTTGCCTGGGTGTCCTGTCATGAACGCATAACCTGCCATAAGATTTTTGAATTTATCCTCGTAGCTGCCTGGCATTTTCTCTATCATAGAGCATTTCAGATGAACAACTTCATCGTGAGAAAGGACGAGCATATAGTTTTCGGAGTATGCATAAACCATTGCGAAGTTCATCTTTGTATGGTTATATTTTCTAAAGTAAGGATCAAGCTTCATGTACTCTAAGAAATCGTGCATCCAGCCCATGTTCCACTTAAGGCTGAAGTCTAATCCGCCGTATTCTGCCTTATCCGTTACTTTTGGCCATGCGGTAGATTCTTCTGCGATCATAACGATTCCTGGATTTCTCTTCTTTACGATTGTATTCAGGTGCTTGAAGAATTCAATTGCCTCAAGGTTCTCGTTACCGCCGTAAATGTTTGGAACCCACTGTCCGTCTTCACGTCCGTAGTCAAGATATAACATAGAAGCAACCGCATCTACACGAAGTCCGTCTACATGATAATGTTCTAACCAGAAAAGCGCGTTACAGATAAGGAAATTCTGCACTTCTGTCTTGCCGTAATCAAATACCTTTGTTCCCCAGTCTGGATGTTCTCCTTTTCTTGGATCTGCGTATTCATAGAGGCAGGTTCCGTCAAACTCTGCTAATCCGAAAGCATCTCTTGGGAAATGTGCTGGCACCCAGTCAAGGATAACACCGATATTATGTTCATGCATATAGTCCATGAAATACTGGAAGTCTTCTGGTGAACCATGACGGGATGTTGGAGCAAAATAATTTGTTACCTGATATCCCCAGGAACCATCAAATGGATGCTCTGCAATACCCATCAGTTCCACATGAGTATATCCCATATCTTTCACATAAGCTGCCAGCTCATGTGCAATCTCTCTGTAATTATAGAATCCATCCTCATCTTCTTCTGTCTGTTCATGCTTTTTCCAGGAACCCGGATGTACTTCATATACAAACATTGGATTCTTTTTATCATCAAATTTCTCTCTCTTCTTCATCCATCGGCTGTCATGCCACTTAAAATCAGAAATGTCTGCCACAACAGAAGCATTGTTCGGACGGAGTTCTGCCTGAAATCCATAAGGGTCTGCTTTTAATGTTTTTTTGCCATCCTGTGCAGTAACACAATATTTATAAATATCTCCCACTTTTATCCCTGTAAGAAATATCTGATAAATTCCAAGTGGTTCTAAACGTTCCATCGGTGTCGCATTCTCATCCCATTCATTAAAATCACCAACAATGGAAACTGCTGCCGCATTCGGTGCCCACACAGCAAAATATACTCCCTCTTCCTCATCAACTGTCATAGGATGCGCGCCAAGTTTATTATATAAGTCATAATGTGTCCCCTGACCAAATAAATACTGGTCAAATTCTGTAATAAATCTGGTATCTGGCATAAACAGAGTCCTCCCGCTTTCATAATCATTCATAAAATATTTTTGTTTATTATATCATAAACTGGTAATTTTTTCATCATTTTGTTTGAATTAAATAGTAGTTGTGGGTATCTGTAAGATTCATAAAATCTAATCTGCAGGCTTTAAAGGAAACAGAACCCAAGAAATAACATAGTCCATATTTGTGGCCTCGAAGCAAGGTTTAGATGCGAGCGCATAAAGCGAGCATTTAAACCTCCGCGACTAAAGTCACAAATATGGACTATGTTATTTCTTGGGTTCGTCTGTTTTATCTAACCCTGCAATTAGCATTCACCATGTTTACAGATTGTTTTAATCCATCCCTCTGGTGCTTCAATATGTCCCATCTGGATTCCTGTAAGTGTATCATATAACTTCTTAGTTACAGGACCCATCTCTTCCATTCCGCTTGGGAAGCAGATTTCTTTACCGTGGTCAACAATCTTTCCAACTGGAGAGATTACGGCTGCTGTTCCGCAAAGACCACATTCTGCGAAGTCTTTTACTTCATCGAAACGTACTTCTCTGTGTTCTACTTCCATTCCAAGATAATGTTCTGCAATGTACATCAAAGAACGACGTGTAATAGATGGAAGGATACTGTCTGACTTAGGAGTTACAAACTTGCCATCTTTTGTGATGAAAATGAAGTTTGCTCCACCTGTCTCTTCAACCTTTGTTCTTGTCGCAGGGTCAAGATACATATTCTCATCATAACCCTGGTTATGTGCATCTACGATAGCATGCAAGCTCATAGCGTAGTTAAGTCCTGCTTTGATATGTCCTGTTCCGTTAGGTGCTGCACGGTCAAAGTCTGAAACTCTGATTGTGATAGGTTTTGCGCCACCTTTGAAGTATGGTCCTACAGGTGTTACGAAGATACGGAACTGATATTCATCTGCTGGTTTTACACCGATAACAGGATTGGAACCAAACATATATGGACGGATATATAAAGTAGCTCCTGAACCATAAGGTGCTACATAGCCTGCGTTAGCTTTTACTGTCTCTACAACAGCTTCAACAAACTTATCTTCAGGGAATACTGGCATTTCCAGTCTTCTACAGGAATCTGCCATACGGGCTGCGTTTAAGTCAGGACGGAAACAAACGATATCTCCGTTCTCTGTTGTGTATGCCTTTAAACCTTCAAAACATGTCTGTGCATACTGAAATACACCGGCACACTCGTTCAGAGTAATTGTAGCATCTTCTGTAAGAGTGCCTTCATCCCATGCACCATCTTTGAAATTAGCTACAAATCTTTTCTCTGTCTGCTGATAGCTAAAGCCCAGCTCGCCCCAGTTAATATTTTTCTTTTCCATTGCGAAAACTTCCCTTCTAAATATGAAATAAATCTTACAGAAAACTTCATTTCATCTTGTTATAAATTTTGGAGTTATTATAACACATCATTTTTTAATTTTCCACGAAATTACAAAAAGAAATGTAAGAAAATTGCGTTATTTCTGTTATTTCATGATTTTACACAAAAAAGTGGCTTTTTCCTCTTTATTTCTCCGCATTTTTCCATCTTTTCCTATCGAAATATCTTGTAAGGAAAAAGTGTGAAAAAGAATGGAAACTACATTGAGGCTTCATATTAACAACTACATATTAATGATTCAAGAATGCCCCGGCATTATAGATTCGGATTTACGAGGATATAGCCACCACCGCTGGAACTTCCAAAATAACAGTTCGCAGACTTCGCGCCGGATACTGAACATGCAAACATGTGCTTTATGAGATTAGATACGGATTCGTACTTCACTCTCTGCTTACTACCAAATCCTGTCCTATTTGCTGAATCTGCAATGATTGCTTTCCCCGTATCCGTTAAGCCAAGAAGTACCATCGTATGATAGCTGTTCGCCCATTTACCTTTTTTGGCTTCTATGACAACCGGATTACCTGTTTTTAAATGGCTGATAATCTGCTGACATGCCTCGGCATCGCTAAATCGTCTTACATATTCTGTCTGGATACCGTTATTATTTAAAATCTTATTAATACCGTAAAGAGATACGGGCATCTGATCTTTTAATTCTTTTTTATAATTTTTCTTCCAGATTTTTTTCCCAAATGCTTTATATTCTAAACCATTCTTATCCGTAACCCGTTTCGGTGTAATATTCTTTCCAAAACCAGTCAATACTGTTGCTGCTGCACACGCCGCGCATCCATGATATGGCATATAGTTTTTGAAACTGCTGGCATTTATCGATGCTGACTGCCTGTATACCGTATAATGACGTACATTTGGATAACTGTTTACTGTCACAGTAAATCGATCCTGATTACTGCTTGTTGGAAGTGTACTCATATTTGTAATAATGTTATCCGGGCTTACTACAGTTAATTTACAGCTAAGAACCGCTTTTCCACTCTTACAGGTAAGCACAGAAGTTCCTGAAACCGGTAATGTTGTAATATTTCCATTAGAATCTACTTCTGCAACTGACGGATTTGAAGATGTCCATGCTAAAACATCTCCGGCATGTTTTATAGAAAGATGATAGGAACTTTCTGCTTTTAGGCGAAGCGTACTATGCTCTAAAGAAGCTACATATACTTTACATTTTAACTTTCTTCCATTTGTGCGGCACACAATTGTTGTGACTCCGCTTTTTTTAGCCTTAATCACACCGTTCTTACTGACCTTTGCAATCTTTTTATTCTTGCTTGACCAGGTAGTTCGGTATCCATTCTTCACCTTTAACTGAAATTTATCTCCTTTTGCCAGAGTAATCTTTGTCGTATTCAGTCCGACAACCCGTACTTTACAATGAAGTTTCTGAGACCCCACCCTCGCTGTGATCGTTGATGTACCGCCCTTTAAAGCCGTAAGCTTTCCATTCTCTACCGAGACAACTCTGGGCCGGCTACTCGTCCATACTACTTTACGGCCTCTTCTTCCATAAATCCTAAGTTTCTCTGTCTTTCCTGGAACAACCTTAAGAGAGGTACTGCTAAGTCGTGTTCTTGAAGCTGCCTCTGCATTTCTGCCTTCCTGTGGCATGAAAAGAAATCCCAGTGCAAAAATAAGACAAAGTGCAAAAACTATATTTTTCTTCTTCATAAAAATAATTCTATCCTTCCTGTCATTCATTCTTATTTACAAATGAACTTTTTCATTTCCCTGATCCACATCTGGGCAAGCGTATGCATTCCTGCTTTATTCGGATGCACTCCATCCACTGTTTCATATTCTTCCTGAACATTTGCAAGATCCGCAATATATACTTGCGCTTTTTGGGCATTCTCTCTGATAATATCAGAATACACTCTCTTAGAAATCGTGCTGTCAATATTAAAAAATGTCTCCCCCTGCGGCTGTTTTCCTTCTGGAAGTGTCGCACAATAGATATCCGCATGTGGATATTGCTCCTTTATTCTGTGAAGCATCGTTCGATACGCTTCCTCAAATTCTTCTGGAAGGACACAAAATCCCCAGTCATTACAACCTGCGCTGATAAGAATAATATCCGGTATACCATTGGTGCCCAGCTTCTCTATGCGCTCATAAGACATCGCCGATGTTGATAAATTACCAGATACCATACTTCCAGCCAGTGAATGATTCGTTCCAAGCTCTCCATCTAAAGCCTTTATTACCTGCATCCACCATGTATCCTCCACAGATTTTACTCCTGTCTCCCACTGTACATACGAATCATAAAAGACAGCTTCTTCTGGTGTATAACCTGCAAAGGTACTGATAGAATCTCCCAGAATGGATATTCTTCTCTTCTCCATAAATGTACCCCCGTATTACGTCCCTTCTACTTCACAAAGTCTTTTACCCTGTAAAAATTATTTCTTAACATCAAATGCAACACCGACAATTCTTGGACCTGCATTCGCTGCAACTTCTGCACCAATCTGGAAATAACCTGTAGGGCCATATCCAAGCTTCTCTGTCATCTTTGCTGCCATCTCTTCCTTTATCTTCTCATCATTGCCATATTCAATCTGATACTCGGAACCTGGCTCCATATCTGCAATTGCCATATCGCAAATCTTAGATACGACCTTCTTCTCTCCTCTGCATTTACCAGCAGTGGTAATCTCGTGATCCCAGATTTTCATGATTGGCTTAATACCAATCTTATCACCGATAAAAGCAGCAGCACTTGGAATACGTCCGGACTTTCCAGCATATTTGAGATTGTAAATTCCAAAATAAATGCGGCGGCATGCAATGCTTTCTTCCAGATAAGCGTTAATCTCTTCTACGGACTTGCCTTCCTGCGCCATCTTTGCTGCCATTACTGCAGGCTGTCCGTAACCAGCACTGTAACTTCCACCGTCATGACTGTAAATGTGAATCTTTCCTTCACATTCTGGATGTTCCTCGATAAGCATATCCATCGCCATTAAAGAGTTATTATATGTTGCAGAACCCTTTCCATTAATCAAAATAAAAATAAGATCTGTACAGCCTTTCTGATAGTAATCATAATATAATTCCATAAACTGGAATGCTGTGATCTGTGATGTCATAGGAAGGCTCTCGCTTGCCTCCATTAACTCATAACATCCCTCATTATCAAAATCTACACGGCTTGTATAAGTCTTATCTCCTATCACAATGGAATAAGAAATAACATCTAAATTGTATTTCTGTTCCATCTCTTTTGAAATGTCACTTGCGGAGTCTGTGATAATCTGTATTTTACTCATAAAAAATCTTCCAATCCTCTCAATAAATAGTTTTATTTTTAATTGATTCTTAACAGATTTATTATAAACAAGCTTCAGAATCCTGTCAACTTATGCAGCCTTTTCCTGCTGTATCTATCAAGTTACTAGAGCGTTTTTCAAGCACGCTCTAGAGCGTGTTTGAAAAATGCTTTCTGCAAGATGTGCGTTACAATTTGTGGAAGATTTCGCCTGAATGAGGGCGGCGTAGCGGGCTACGCCAACTGAATGAAGGCAAAATATACCGCAAATTGGGGCGTGCAGATTGCTGGAATGATTTTTCAAACACGCTCTATGGACACGCTCCCTCAAATCTTCTCCTTTACTATATTAATTCAGCAAAAGCACAGCTCCCTGACTTGCGGCAGCTCAAAATCAAATCCATCCCCCGTCAAAGCGTATAATCTGCCCAGTAAGATATTCTGGGGATTCGGTAATCTGGTAACAGAAAGCGGCGGCTTCTTCCGGAGAGGCAAATCGTCCGTAAGGGATTTCTTCGGCAAGCGAAGCCCGTTCTTCTTCATCAAAACAGCGATTCATATCAGTATCGATCACACCAAAACTAACTCCGTTAACGGAAATATGTGAAGGGGCCAGTTCTTTAGCCAGAGCCTTTGTAAGAGAATTGACGGCACCTTTTGAGGCAGAATAAGCAGCTTCGCAGGAAGCACCGACTTCTCCCCAGACAGAAGAGACATTTAGGATTTTTCCACTGTGACGGTGTACCATATGAGGAATCACAGCTTTTGACATATAAAATACAGCGTCAAGATTTGTTCCCATAAGAGTATGCCATTCTTCCGAACTCATATCTGATAAAAGGCCGATATGAGCGATACCGGCATTATTAATTAACAGATCAATCTGTCCGAAAGTATCTAAAGTTTTTTGAACAATAGTAGCAGCCGTCTTTTCCTCGGCGACAGAACCAAGACAAGTAATAACCTGCGTCTTTGTAGAAAGCTCCTTTTCTACGGCAGCCAATGCTTCTTCATTATGTCCGCCATTCAGCATAAGACAATATCCTTTATCGGCATAAAAACGGGCAAGCGCAAGGCCGATCCCACGCGTTGCACCAGTGATAATTACTGATTTCATAAAATACTCCTTTTTATCAAATTCACTTACTATACCACAAAAGGGGGACGGTGTTACTATTTATGACAATCCGGCTACAGTGGCATCAACAGTGGTGTCTCCTTTGCCATTCGGCAAATCAGAATTCTTGTGTTTCTTCTCTGAGCCAGCCGGCTTCTTCTTCTGTAAGATATGGGGCGATTGTCTCAAATACTTTCTGATGGTATTTGTTGAGCCATTCTTTTTCTTTTGTACTGAGTTCTTCGGCTATGATTGCTGAACGTTCAAACGGTACAAGGGTAAGTGCGTCAAAACATAAGAAACTACCATAATCATTTTCCATGTCCTTCTGGCATACGATCATATTTTCCAGGCGGATACCGAACTTGCCTTCTAAGTAAATGCCTGGTTCATCGGAGGTTATCATTCCTTCTTCGAATACGCAGTCATTTCGTCCATTTACGGATGGACGATAACGGAAACTGTTTGGTCCTTCGTGAACACTTAAGAGATAACCTACACCATGTCCGGTTCCATGATTGTAGTCAAGACCTTTTTCCCATAATGGAGTTCTTGCAAGAACATCAAGGCTCTGTCCGCTACATCCCTGTAAAAAGCGAGCCATTTCTAACTGAATATGACCTTTTAATACCGTAGTATACATTTCTTTTTCTTCCTGTGTCAAGCTGCCAAGAGCAATTGTTCTTGTAATATCGGTCGTTCCCTCAAGATAATGTCCGCCGGTATCTGCCAGTACAAAGCTTTCTGGTTTCAATTCTACATCTGATTCTTTCGTAGCGCTGTAATGCACGATTGCTCCATGTTCTTTGTAAGCAATGATTGGCGCAAAACTAGGCTCTACATAGTGTTCCTGTGTATTTCTGAACTGTTCTAACTGCTCTGCTGCACTGATTTCTGTTATTTTTGTTTTTCCTATCTGGGACTTTAACCAGTAAATAAACTTTGTAACAGCAACACCATCTTTTATATGGGCATTTCGTTCATTTTCCACTTCAACAGGATTCTTTTTCGCTTTAAATAAAAATGTTGGATTAACACCTTCTATTTTTTTCACTTTCTCTGGTAATGAAGATACCAATGCCGTGTTAACCGCTGACTTATCATAATATATGGATGCATCTTCTGGCAGTTTCTTTACATCTTCATAAATCTGTGCATATGGAGCTGCCTTAATACCCTGCATATCTAACAAAATCTTTATTTTTTCAGAAAGGCATTTTTCCTGTACATACCAGGTAAGTTTCTTCTCTCCTAGTAAAAGATAACTTAAAATAACCGGCGTGGATTCTACATCATTTCCACGCATATTAAGAAGCCATGCAATATCTTCTAATGAAGTAAGTAAGAAATAATCTGCTTTCTTTTCTACAAGGAATTCCCGTACACGCTTAATTTTACTCTCGCTGCTCTCTCCCGCATATTCTACTGGAAGCGGCCATACTGGCTGTGCAGATAACTCTGGGCGATTTTTCCATACAGCTCCTGTAAGATCAATGTCTGTACGAACAGCAACACCCTGTGCATTTAACTGTGTGATTAACTTTTCTGCAGAATCTTGCATAATACATCTGCCGTCAAATCCGAGAGTTTCTCCTTTCTTTAATGTTTGTTTTAAATATTCCTCTATTGCAGGCACTCCTGGCTGTCGTTCCTTCCGAAGCATAATTCCTGAACCTTCTAACTGCTTCGCCGCCTGCAGAAAGTATCTTCCATCCGTCCACAGTCCTGCTTCATCCAGCGTAACTACCAGAGTTCCTGCCGAACCAGTAAAACCAGAAATATATTCCCTACACTTAAAATAATCTCCTACATATTCCGAACCATGAAAGTCACTTGTAGGAATCAGGCAGGCATCTACGCCGGTCTCACGCATTTTTTCTCTTAATAGTTCTAATTCCCGTCTCATTTTGATCTACTCCTATAAATCTACTTAACATATTTCATAAGTTTCTTGTAAACTTACTCATTTTATCATGCATTACTTTTACAATATATTTTAATATACTTTTCCCTGAAAAAAATACGCTGCCTCTATAGAACTACTATGTTATCTACAATAACCCCTATAGGTGCAGCGTTTTTCTCTTTATTCTTCTGATGCAGCGTCCACGATAAGCTGTGCACACTTCTCAATACCCAGACTTCCTCTGTTAAGAGCCAAGTCATAATTCTGTGCTTTTCCCCAATCCTGACCTGTAAAATACTTATAATTCAGACCTCTTCGCACATCCATATCTTTTACGCGGTTCTTCAGCTTCAGACCAGCTTCACCGTAAATCTCCTGAATACGATTCTCTTTTGTCTCTTCATCTGCATATAAAAATACTTTCAGACAGTCTTCTCTGTCTCTTAAAATGTAATCTGCACAACTTCCAACGATAACGCATGGTTTTGCAGTTGCAAAATCTTTGATTACCTTTTCTCTTGTCTTCCATAACTGAACAAGCGGAGAATTAGAATCTTCATCAAGACCAACAAAAGAGTATGCAAAACGCTGGTCAGCAGATGGTGCAAACTCACCATAGTGTTCTACATACTTTCTCGTAAGACCAGACTCTTCCACTACCTTTTTAATAATGTCTCTGTCATAAAATTGAATACCCAGTTTCTGTGCTACAAGCCTGCCGATTGTTCTTCCGCCACTACCAAATTCTCGGCTGATTGCGATAATATTCTTCTTCATTTTCTGTCCTCCCTGTACTGTAAAATAACCTCAAAAATCATCTGTCCCTAGTATATAATATTTTATCAAAAATGCAAAGGAGATTTACTATTTAATTCATCCTCTCCAGCCACAGTACAGAAGCCAGTGAACTTCATAAGCCATATTTGTGGTCTCGGAGCAAGTGTTGGATGCGAGCGCGTGGAGCGAACATTCAACGCGCCGCGACTAAAAGCACAAATATGGCTTATGAAGTTCACTGGCTTCGTCTGTAGTTTGCTTAATGAATTAAATAGTAACCCACTCCATTAAATCGGGGATTTCTTTTCTATAAATTCGTCCAGAGAATGCCTCATGTGGTAGTGCAATAAAGTTTGTTTCGTCAGCGCAGATAGTTTTGTATATTGGATCTGCTATGACTGTTTTTGCTTCTGCTATTGCCGCTTTTATCTCTTCTTCCGATGAAAAAAGCAATACATTTTCCCCAATATATTCTGGTTCGGTTTCTAGTGGGCAGATGACTGTAGCATCTATTCCCTGTTTGAGTGCCATCGCTGCTTTTAATGACTGGGAAATGACAGATTCGCCTATGATATAAATTCCGTTGGCTGCCCTGCTTATGTTTTTTCCTGATGATGTTACAGAGAAATATGCTGTCTGTGATTTTCCCGTCCAGGCGGCATCTATTAATTTCTCGGCAATAATACCTGCAAAGCCTTTGACTGGTGTACCGATGACATACGGTGTTGAAAATCGTTCTTCTAATACTTTTGCAGCTGGAAATCCCACGGATGAAATAACGAGGTTCACATCGGCTTCGCCTGCTTTTTGTATCTCTTCTATGGTGCTTCCCATTGCAAAAGTACTGATAATTTCAAAGTGCTGGCTTAAAAATTCTTTTATGGAATCTAAGGTGGGGTTTACGGAAAAATCAAGTGGGGTTGCTCCTAAAATGTTTATTTTTATTTTGGAATTACTCTGTTTTGATTCTGTATTTTCTATTTGCTTTTGTTCCGATTGGTTTAACTTCTGCTGATTTTGCTTCTTTGTATCAGCTACTGATAATTCGTTTGATACATTTTCTATTTCTATTCCATTTTCTTTAAAATGCTCATTTGCATTCGTTGGAAGTACTAATTCTCTTGCTACTGTCTCCAGCGCCATTCCTGCTCCGCTTACATAGCTGTGCATCCCACTGGTCGGGAAATAAAAGACTGGGATTTGTGTCTGCTTTTCGATGACGCGGGCGATTCCTTCAAAGTCGGTTCCGGTCATTAAGGGAATTGGGGTGCGTACCAGGGCAATGAAACGAGGTTTTAATTCTTTGGCTGCCCGCACAATGTCATTGATGAATTTATCATCATTTCCCATAATAGCGTCCATCTGTGAAAGTCCGGAAATAAATACGAGGCTGTCCATATCATACCAGCGTGGTTCATCGTGAGTATTATAGGTGGAATTGCAGCCGGACGGGTCATGGATAACGACCATGCCGCCAAGTTCATAAAGGGCAGAACATACCCCTGATACATCTGCTGTATAGGTTGATAATGTTACCGATACTTGTTTCATAAATAAATCCTTTCATTTATATACAGCTTTCACATCCCAAGCCTTTTCGGACTACCAAATCTTTTGTGTCCTTTTTTGTCTGATAGGCTTGCTGTATTTTCTGGCAGAGTTCACAAATACCATCATAGCCATGCAGCCCTCCGCCTTCTACCATATTTACAAAATGCTCTGTTCCTGAAAAGTAAGCGGCTTTCTGACCGATTGCCAGTATTTTTTCCTGTGGATTTCTTGGATATACCCGCATATTTGGATGTATCGTCGCACATACTTTTAAATTAGGAGCATTTTCTTTTAACCAGAGATAGTCTTCTTTTTCTTCTGCCGAAAAAGCATCCGTGAAAATTCTTTCTACCGAAAATCCATGGGAAATCAGTAATCTTGTAAGTCCTAAAAGTCTTGGAACAACGGTGGCATCTATGGTGATTTTAGTATCGCCAACAAGCTCTTTTGTTTCCTGTAAAATGTGTTCGCACCGCTTTCGTAACAGGCTGGTATCTGGCATCACCGCTCCCGGCATTTCTTTTACGAGGCTTTTTAACTGTGCATTAATTTCATCATAATGAAATGAAAATGGAAGATAGAGAAACTTCATGCCAAGTCGTTTAGATAACTGTTCTGCACCGTATTTTGCAAGTGGATAGCAGGCAATATTTAAGAAACTTTCTGACATGGATAAATATTCTTCGTACTCCTCGCACTCTGTAATGTCTTTTACCGTGTATCCTGCTGCCTTTGCGATTGTCTTTAATTCGGTTTCTTCTCTTGTCGGAAAATCATTTCCGATAATATTTATCTGTTTTAAATTCTTTTCCCGCATGGGAAGTGGCTTATATAAAGCATTTCGCAACTTCTGGTCCGGAGTCAGCCCTTCCTTTTGCATAATCGGATCCATGTAACAATCCACGAAACACTGTTCTGGAAAGCGACTTCTTAGCGTATCATAAATATAGGCCAGGTCGCATCCCATAAAATGATGCACACAAACCGTAAATAAAAGAACAACGGATGGCTTCTTCGGCAATTTGTGAAGAATATCACTGACACCTTCAATGACAAGATCCTCCATCTGCCCGTTGAACAAATCTTCTTCCTTTATTTCTACAAAAGAAAAACGGTCTCCTGCGTTCATTTCTGCTGCAGTCAGAATAACACCTCTGTTACAGTTTGCGCCGCATACATAAATCTGGTGAGAACCTGGCAGGAGCATTCCCATATGTACAATATTCCATGTGCCGTGTGCCGGGCTGTTATATTCAAGTCCCGGGACAAAAGGCAGCGGCCATGCCGCATCCTGAAAAGGAATCTCCTCCTGTAAGGAAGGCGATAATTTTTCTTTTATCTGATTATTCCATTGTTCGTCTTTTGCTTTTCCGTGAAGCATTTTAAGCAAAATAAATCCCTCCCTGTAAATCCTTCATATTCAACTTCTTAGATTCCACAAAGTGTACGGATTTTTCCTGCAAGAATCCGATACTCCTCTGCCATTTCTGAATCCGGATACGCTTCTATCACCGTCTTTTTCTGTTCTTCTGCATCAGTAACAAGCGCACTTCTTGATAAAGTTCCGATGACTTTACTGTGAATATCTTCTGCTAATTCCTCTACTTTTGCATCCTCATTTTTTACATTTCTGCGATTCAAAATGAGGCCGCCAAGCTGTGCATATCCTCTGTCTTTGAAGTTTTCTACTGCCATTGCAATATTGGCTGCCGCATGGATTGCCATATTTTCACCAGAAGTAATGACAAATACTTTATCGGCATAGCCACGGCGCATTGGCATGGAAAATCCACCACAGACAACATCGCCAAGAACATCATAAATGACAACATCCGGACGGTATTTCTCATATGCACCTTTTTTCTCCAATGTCTCTAATGCCGCAATGATTCCTCTTCCGGCACAGCCAAGTCCTGGCGAAGGACCACCGGCTTCCACACAGCAAACACCTGCGAAGCCTTCTTTTACCATTTCTTCTAAGGTGAAATCTTCTTTTCTTGTCCGTACTAAGTCAAGAACTGTCTCTACTTTTTCTCCGTGACGCAGTAAAACTGTCGAATCTGCTTTCGGATCACAGCCAATCTGCATAACTCTGAGTCCCTGGCTGGCAAATACCGCCGCCACATTTGAGACAGTCGTGGACTTTCCGATTCCACCTTTTCCATACACCGCTATTTTAATCATACTTTTTTCCTTTTATCACACTTTTGCATAGGCAGCTTTCGCCGTCACTCCAGAAAGTCGTCCAATCTTGCCGGACAGCTCACTGATTTTCGTCTGTGGAGCATCAATCACCAGGCTGATAATGCTAATATTTTTTTCTCGGTAAGGAATACCCATTCTGCCTACAACATACTCTGCGTAATCGTGAATCATTTCATTTAATTTCGCTGTACTTTCACTGTCCTCCACGATAATAGAAAGAACGGCAATTCTTGTGTCTTCCATGATTTTCCTTTCTCCAATTAACAGATTCTTGGTAAAAGCTCTCCACCTGGAGGTGGAAGTAAAGTTTCCGCTCCGATTTCTGTTGTGACTACAACTCTTCCTGGCATTTCTTCTGTTACTTCACCAATAATTGCAGCTTCTGAAGAATACTTTCCTTCTCGTAATTTAGCTACGATTGCTTCTGCATTTTCCTTTGGTGCAAAAATGACAAGACGGCCTTCGCAGGCAAGGTAAAGCGGTTCTAATCCAAGCATTCCGCATACACCTTTTACGCTGTCCTGCACCGGAATTGCTTCGGCATTCAAACGGATTCCTGTTTTACTCTGTTCCGCAATTTCATATAAAACAGTTCCAACACCGCCTCTTGTCGCATCACGAATAACGTGAACATCCTTTGTCACAGATAAAATATCCTGTACTGTTCCCCAAAGTGGTGCACAGTCACTTGTCACATCAGCATCAATTCCGAAGTCTTCTCTTGCAAGCAAAATAGTACAGCCGTGTCTTCCGATATCTCCGCTGACAATAACGGCATCACCTGGTTTTGCCATGAATCCAGAAGTCTCTACGCCCTCCTGAATCTCACCAATACCTGTGGTTGTGATAAATACACCATCTACCTGACCTTTTCCAGCAACCTTTGTATCTCCGGCAACAATCTTTACTCCAGCTTCATTTGCTGTCTTTTCCATTGCCGCTGCGATTGCCTCTAATTTCTCCATCGGGAAACCTTCCTCAATAACAAAGGCGCAGGAAAGATAGAGTGGCTTTGCTCCCATGCAGGATAAATCATTTACTGTACCGCAAATGCTGAGCTTTCCGATATTTCCTCCCGGAAATTCTGAAGGAGAAACAATAAATCCATCTGTGGTAAATGCAATCTTTCCCTCTTTCATCTTTAATACTGCCGCATCGTCACTTGTCAGTTCTGGATTGGCAAAATGTGCTTTAAATACCTGGTCAATTAATTCACTTGTCTGTTTTCCTCCTGCACCGTGAGCAAGAGAAACTGTTTTTCCTTTTAAGTTATCCATGATTTTTCCTCTTATTGTTTTTTACTATATTTTTAGATTTATAATTTATTATATCTAATACTCTGTAAGTGAAAGTTATTCTCCCCTGCTATTATACTGATAATAAGCTGAGCAGGCTCCCTCATTCGATACCATACAGGCTCCAATCGGATGAAGTGGTGTACAGCCTTTTCCAAATACTTTACAGTCTGTCGGACGGCATTTCCCCTGTAATACATCTCCACAACGGCAGGCAGGACTCGTTCTTCCTTCCATCTTCGGAATCGAAAACTTCACTCTTGCATCAAAGTCCTGCGCTTCTTTTCGCAGGCGAAGTCCGGAATTTTTAATCATACCAAGTCCTCTCCATTGAGAATCACATGGTTCCATCCATTCTTTGATCAGTTTCTGTGCCGGAATACTTCCCTCTTCCGTAACAACCCTTGGATAGGCATTAACAAAAAACGGATTGCCTTCCGGGAACTTCTTTAATAATACAGCAAATGCAGTTAAAATCTCGCTGGCAGTAAAGCCGGTTACTATACCGCTGATTCCTTCTTCCTCACAAAGCTTTCTATTCAATGCATTGCCGGTAATCGCATTAACATGTCCGGGATATAAGAAAACATCGGCACTGTCTTTCAACATCTCATAGGCACCCGGCATTGTTTTATTCGCAGTAAGAAGTGCATAGTTTGTAAGTCCTGCCTCTTTTGCCATCTTTACAGAAAGACAACTTGCCGGAGTTGTTGTCTCAAATCCAACGGAAAGAAAGACAACCTGCTCGTCTTTATGCTCTTTGGCATATTCAAAGGCATCCATCGGAGAGTAGACCATCTGAATCTTGCCGCCAAGACTTCTGGCATCCGCTAAACTCTTTGTACTTCCCGGCACACGAACCAGATCGCCAAAGGTACAAATAGTTACATTTTTCTCCAAAGCAAGCCATACTGCCTCATCAATAAAACCTGCCGGTGTCACACAGACCGGACAACCCGGACCAGAAATCAGTTCCACCTGCGGCGGCAAAATCTTTCGCACACCAAGATGAAAAATCTCATGGGTATGTGTTCCACACACTTCCATCACACGGACAGCAGGACCATCATAGCCTTCAATAATTGCTTTTGCTTTTTTTAATTGTTCTTTCATAGTAACCCCTCCAGAAGATCTTCTGCCTCATCCTCATCTTCTTCTGTAATCTTTGCAATCGCAATTCCTGCATGAACCATTACATAATCGCCCGGTTCAAGATTCTCTATCAGTTCTGCTGAAACTTCTCTTTTCGCTCCTGACGCATCTACAACCGCCATTCCATCTTTCATTGTCATAACTTTTGCTGGTAATCCTACACACATAATTTATTCCCCTTTTTGTAAACTTCTCATTGCTGCCACCGCCTGTCCAAGGCTGATTCCCCCGTCATTTGGCGGAAGTAAATGGTGTCGCAGCACATGAAATCCTCTTTCTTCTAACATGGTTACACTGTAATCTAAAAGTAATTTATTCTGGTAAACACCTCCACTTAATGCAACGGTATTAATCCCTGTTTCTTCTCTTGCTTTTTCGCAGGCAGAGACAATCATCCCTGCTAATCTCCTGTGGAAATGTAAGGCAAGCTGATTACTGTTTTCTCCTGCTAATTTTCTCTCTGCTAATTCTTTGACAAGAGATAATGTTGGTAAATAATATAAATCCGCTTTTATATTCCGATTTATAGAGTTGTTTTTCTCTACAACACTCTTCTGCGCTACATCAGAAATACTTTTTAGTTCTCCATAGTCTGTAATTATTCCAGATTCTGCAAAATCCTCAGAACCTGCTATTTTTTTCTTCTGGGCATCCAGCCATTTTTCGGCCGCAAACTGTAACGATGTAGATGCCTCCCCCTCAAATGTAGAGGACTTTCTGATGTCAAGAATCGCACTCACCGCATCAAATAATCTTCCGGCACTTGTAGACTGTACAGTATTAATTTCTCGTTCTTCCATCGTAAACTGAAGTTTTGCCAGCTTTGGCTCACAAAGTCCTAACGTTTCAATAATCAGAAGAGCATTTTCCTTTCCGTAAATCTTTCCAAGAAGAGATACGGCAATTCTCCAGCCTTCTTTTGCAGAAGCATCGCCGCCTGTCTGTGCAAATGGTTCGATGCACCCCCAACGTGTAAAGGAATCATAATCTGCCAACAGAATTTCTCCACCCCAGATTGTTCCGTCGGTTCCGTATCCCGTTCCGTCAAAAGAAACACCGATAACTCTTTTTTCGGTTGTCCATTCATTCTCTGCCATACAGGAAAGGATGTGAGCATAATGGTGTTGTACGAGAAATACAGGAAGCCCCATCTCTTCTGCCGCCGCTCTTGTATTATAAGACGGATGCATATCGCAGGCAACAATCTGTGGCTTGGTTTCCAGCAGTTCTTCCATTCGTTTCACAGACTCTTTTAACGCCTTTACCGTCCGTACATCTCCCATATCACCAATGTAAGGCGATGGATAAAATAGCTGATTCTTTCCAATACAAAACGCATTCTTAAGCTCACCACCGACCGCAAGCACCTGACCTTTAAATTCATTTCCCATCATAAATGGAAGAGGCGCATAGCCTCTGGAGCGCCGAATCATATACGGCTCTCCCCGGTAAAAATCCATAACCGTGTCATCCGCACGAAGCCGTATTTTCCGGTCATGGGAAAGTATCACATCACAAAGCCCGCTCAGCTCATTTAATGCATCTTCATCGTCACGGCAAATCGGCGCTCCAGAAGTATTCGCACTGGTCATCACAAGGCAATCAGAAACCTTCGTTTCGTCCTGATAATCAAAAAGCAAAAGCTGCACTGGCGCATATGGTAACATAACTCCAATCTTTGGATTATCCGGTGCAACACTCTCACAAAGCGTTCCCCCTTCTTTTTTCGGAAGTAAAATAATCGGCTTCTGATGCCCGTCAAGAATCTCCTCTAAATGTGGTTCTGTCTCACATTCTCTTCTCACAACATCTAAGTCCTTCATCATAACAGCAAATGGTTTCATCGGACGTTTTTTCCTCTGTCGTAATCTTGCAACTGTTTCTTCCTTCGCCGCATCACAGCAAAGATGGAAACCGCCGATTCCCTTTACCGCTACAATGCCACCCTCGCTGATCACCTTTCTTGTATAACGAATCGCATCTGCTCCCCGTTCTTTCCTCCCAAGCAAATATACTTCTGGCCCGCAGTCGTTACAGCAGACTGGCTGTGCATCAAATCTTCTCGTTTCCGCATGCGTGTACTCATACTCACATTTCTCGCACATCGAAAACTCTCCCATACTCGTCCGTACTCTGTCATACGGCATGGAATCTAAGATTGTAAGACGCGGTCCACAACAGGTACAATTGATAAACGGATGCAGATATCTTCTGTCGTTCTTATCATAAAGTTCCTTCTTACATTCCGGGCAAATGGCAATGTCCGGGGATACGAAGATTTCTCCTTCTTCTTTTTCGCTCTCTATGATTTGGAACTTTTCTTTGGAGTCTGTTTCAGATTCAACTTTATGAATACCGTCCTCACCCGATTCCACATTCTCCACATCCAGTTTCAAAATAACCGCCCGTTTGGGAGGCTCTTCCTGAATCTGCTTTATAAAGCTATGCACACATTCTTCGCTGCCCTCTGCAAAGATTTCCACATAAGGTCCTTTATTACTCACACTTCCGGCAATATCACAGGCATCGGCATGACGCTTTACCGTTGGGCGAAAGCCGACCCCCTGCACAATTCCAAATACTCTGATACAGACTCTCATACGCTCTGTCTCTTCTTTCCTGAGATTGCAAAATGCGGTAAGTCATACCATTCTCCTTTATAAAATGGCACAGCTTTCTTCAGTAGCGGATCGGCGATAATAATGTCATATTCATTTTCTTTGATGTAAGTGATCCAGTCATCTTCTTCCTTAAAAAGAATATCTTGTTCTTTCTTTTGCTCTTTATTCATCATAAACCAGGATGCAACATTGATATTTGCAGAAATAAATTCTTCCCTCAACGTATTCGCCAGCACCTGCTGATGAACAATTAATATCTTTTTCTCAGATAATTCTTCTACATTCAACAGTCCTGCTACCTGCTCTTTTTTTTCTTTCCATTCTGGAATAATCTCCGGTGGACAAAACAGCTCATATGGCGTTCCAAATTTCTGTTGTAAATACTTTGCTGCTGCAATTCCTGCCGGCGAAACAACAATGTTTTTCTCTGCTGCTGCCGCCTCTCTTACAGCGTCTAAGCCATCGCCCATTCCATAACATACAACCTTTGAAAAACCTTTTTCGGCAAAATACTTTTTCAGGAAATCTTCTTCATAAATACCGCCAAATTCAAGAGGGGTTGCCCCGATAATTCCAATACGTCCTGGCTCCACATCTTTTTCAACAGCGAACTTTTTAAATAATTCTTTCCATGTCTTTTTCTCACCATCATCGTAAAGCTTTGTTCCGTCCGTGTCGATTGTAAGCGCCGGAATTCCTGTTTTCTTTTCAATCATTCGGGAAAGTGCGCGATAATCCGTTCCGATTACTGCTGGAACCGGCGTACCAATCACTGCAATAAAATCTGCGGAAAGCTTCTCGCAGGCTTTTCCAATCTTTTCTACTAGGCGGTCATCCCGTCCAAGAATTGCATCCATATCACGAAGTCCTGCGCTGAAAATCGCACTACGACTCTCAAACCATCTTGGCTCATCAAATCCGCATATGTTTCCCGCACAGCCGCCGGCATCTAAAATAATAATCAGTCCGTGAAATTCACATAATACCGCTGCTGCGCCCGACTGGTCCGGAGCAAATGGGGAGAGATATTTTCTAAGTCCCTTCATTTAATTTGTCCCCCTTTCCAATTCCAGTACCCGTTCACACTCCTCAAAGAAATGCTTCACTCCACGATACCCAAATGGCTGTATATCATCACTCCACTCAAGCTGTGCTGCTTCTGGATGATAGTAAACAGCATCCTTTCCGATAACGATATCCACTGGATTCTCGCCCGGCTCATAGTAAATCATCGTTGGCTCCAGATTCGAATAAATCTTTGTTTCTGGACTTAACTTCGCCATCTTTTCGATATAAACAAAATCCTCTTTCGACAGATTTCCAAATACTTCTGCTACCGCAAACTCATATCGAATCAGCGCAAATGCAAGTTCAAATGCATTGGCGTTACAGCCTTCTCCAATTGCAAATACTGCATGTGGATACTTTTTCTTAAAAGCTTCTTTTGCTGCAAGTGCTTCCTCAAAATAATCATCATCATCAAATTTACTTCCTAATGCCGCTGCAAATAATGTATATTGATTCTTTATTTTATCAAGCTGATATAGCCTTGTAAGTTCTATGTACGGAATTCCCAGTCGTTTTTGCATATCAGCCGCCGCAAAACGTGCTTCCGCATCTAAGACCAGATTAAAATTCGCCTCTGCCATATCAAGATACTCATCATAGTTTTTACATCGGGAAATCTCACGAATCTTTTTTATCCCAAGCTGTCTTAACAGATCATAAAGTTCACTGTCATCTTCTAACGGAGCAAAATGTCCAAGAAGATTCACGGAAGTACTCTTCTTTTTCTTTGGCTCTAACAGAGAATAAATCGACTGTCTGACATGAACCATCGGCGGCTTTCTTCCCTCTCTGGTCAACGCATACATATAGCAAGGAAGAACCGGGATTCCAACTGCTTTTTGTGCTCTCTTACAAATACGCTCCATATCGGTTCCAAGCAAAGCATCTACACAAGTAAGACAAATCATAACAACCGATGGCTTTGTCTCCAGACAATCATAAATCTCTTCTACCGCCTGTGGAACCTTCTTCAAATGTCTTCCCGTTACAATATCCGTTTCATCCATCATCAGATAGAAAAATCGCTCACTGTATCCGCCAAGCTCACTTAAGATCGTTGTATTCCTTCCGCAACAGCCTGGTGCTAAAAGAAGCATAACCGAACCCGGAATCGCAAGCCCCGCTCTCTTTACACCAAAGCCCTGCGCTCCCGGCGAGTTATACGCAAGTGTAGCTGGTGAGCTGTAGATAAGGTGCTTTGAGGAAATTAATTCTTCGGGAATATTATCTCGACCTGCTTCAGCAAGTTCTTTTGTGGTAATAAAATACGCTTCTTCTGCTTTCTTTTTCTCTGTCTCTTTTGCCATGATTTCTACCATACATCTTCCTCCGCTGTATCCTGTGCATTTTCCAGAAGTTCTTTTGCAAGATTTAAAAATGCCTGTGCCGCCGGAGATTCTGGTTCACCTTCGACAACAGTCATTCCCCTATCTTCACATCTGGTAATCTCGTCACTTCTTGGCACTTCACCAACAATCGGAAGCCCTACGGAATCCGCAAACTCAGTAACCTTCTCTGTCTCGTTTTCCACATTTCTGTGATTTAACACAATACCATACACCTTCGCATAGCTTCTGTCCTCAAAGTTCTTCACTGCATTATTAATATTATTGGCAGCATAAAGAGCCATCTTCTCACCAGAAGTCACAATCAACACTTTACTCGCATACCCCTCACGAATTGGTGCCGCAAATCCACCACAGACAACATCACCAAGAACATCGTATAACACAACATCAGGCTGGTGTGTCTCAAATAATTCCAAATCTTCTAACAAGCTAAATGTCGCAATAATTCCACGACCAGCACAGCCAAGTCCCGGCGTCGGACCACCTGTTTCAATACAGAGAACTCCACCGTAACCTACCTTTGAAATATCCTCAATTGTCTCTGGGTCTTCATCATATTCACGCATATAGTTCATTACCGGAATCGGTGTCGTACCCCCAAGCAGATTAATCGTAGAATCTGCCTTCGGGTCACAGCCAATCTGAATAACCTTCTTTCCCATACTGGCAAATGCCGCTGCCAAATTACTGGTCACCGTGGACTTTCCAATCCCGCCCTTGCCATAAACCGCAATCTTTAACATAAAAAAACTCCTCTATTCTACCCCTGACCGACAGACTGACCGTAAGGTAGAACAGAAGAGTTTTGCACTTTTCGTACTTTATTCTTACTATTCTTTTCTTTGTTTAAAACAAATCGTATCTATTTAGAATCTATACAATTATAGAAAATCAAGCGTATTTGTAATCTTAATATAATTGAATTAAAAATATCTCCATTTCTATACAACTTATATACAGATTTACTACTCGATTTTCAATTGCAAATTCTAAATAATTTCAAACTATTCCAGCGCGGAAAACCTTACTGTCAGAGTCGATATTTATCTTTCTATTATTATAACTATCCAGACTCACAAAATTAAATATCAGTTACTATATACTTGCATAACTTTGATTTACATAATCTTAGATAATTATTCTTTTATTGTTTTGTTATTTTTTTATCATAGTCTTATTATAACATCTGAGAAATGAAAGGCAAGTACATTTTCCAGTACAGTACTTATAGTGACATACTTCTTCTGCACATCTCTGCAATCCCGCCAGAGGCTATATCACTGTCAAACGTATATCCCATTCCTCTTAAAAATTATTTTAAAAGAAGATAGCTTGGCATACCATTCTCATAAATACTACTTACTTCGCCCTGAACCAATGGGGTTAAGTAAGTAATCAACTCTTCTTTCACACCATTGCCAGCCTCATTAATCCACTCTACAGGAATCTTCTTCTCTTTATTCGCAACCTCACGAATATCAACGCCACTGTACTCTACCGTATATGGAGCATCAGACACTCTTGTAAGAGAAGACATTAATCCACTCTCTCCTGCTACTGCAAGCTTAACTGCATTCGCGCCAAGATTACCGGACTCCTCAATATCCGTCTTACTTAAAATATGCCCTGCACAGCGCTGTAACAGATTCAATTCTATCGAACGAACCTTACAGCCAATCTTTGCCCGAACCGCTTCCTCTAAAATCTTTCCAGTACCAGATAACTTCGTATGTCCAAATACATCTAACTCTCTAGATTCTTCCTGTTCACATAAGAATCGTCCCTCTGTATCATGTACACCTTCACTAACCGCAACAAGCACAGCATTCGTTGAGGCCAGCTTTTCCTTCACATCATCAATAAAACGATCCAATGAAAATGGTTTTTCTTCTAAATAAACAAGATATGGCACATTACCATTCTTACCTTCCGCTAATGCAGCAGCCGCAGTAAGCCATCCGGCATGACGTCCCATCATCTCAACAATAATTACATTCTTCGGCTCATATACGGTAATCTCCTGTTCAAGCTCACAGAAAACTGTAGAAATATACTTAGCTGCTGAACCAAATCCCGGACAATGGTCTATTCCGCAAAGGTCATTATCAATCGTCTTTGGTCCACCAATAACCTTAATATCCTCTACACCTTTCTCCTTACAGTATGCAGAAAGCTTCGCTACCGTATCCATAGAATCATTCCCACCGATATAAACAAAATATCCAATATTCATCTTATGAAGAATATCAACAATCTCCTGATACTGACTGTCATCTTCCTTGATATCATTAAGCTTAAAACGACAAGAACCAAGCGCTGCCGCCGGAGTTCTCTTTAACTTCTCCAGCTTTTCCTCTGTGTCAACCTTCTCTGTAAGATTCACAAATTTCTGTTCTAACACTCCCTGAATTCCATAACAAGCCCCATATACCTGATCAATCTGTTCTTCCTTTATCGCCTGCTTAATAACACCTGCTAATGTTGCATTAATCGCTGCTGTTGGTCCTCCAGACTGTGCTACTAACAAATTCTTCTTCATCTTTCTAAAATCCTCCTGTAAATCTCTGAAAAGGTTCTGGTGTTCCTTCATTCGATGCAATCACCTTCTGCATCCATACAATATCCCACCACTTGCCAAGCTTGTAGCCACATTGTTCAAAATGTGCCTTCTTCTCATATCCACGCGCCGCATGAAACGCTTCACTCTCTGCATTCGGATGAGTAATGCAGGCAAATAAATTCACGATATTCTGCTTCTTCAACAACTCTTCCATCTTCTCATAAAGAGCCGTTCCCACACCTTTTCCGTGAATTCCTCTCTGCACATAAACAGACATTTCCGCTGACCAATCATACGCCCTGCGGTCATAAAAAATCCCCGCATACGCATAAGCAATAACCTCTCCCTCCTCCTCAGCAACAAGGTAAGGATACCTCTCCAATGTCTTCGTGATTCGTTCCTGAAACTCCTTCACCGAAGGAACTTCCAGTTCAAAAGTTATCGCCGTATTGTCCACATAATACCGGTAAATGTTCTGGATAGCAAAAGCATCCTCCGGCGTAGCGATTCGTATATTCATTTCAAGCCTCCAAAAATTTTGTCGATGTGGTTATTATACAATAAGAGGAAGAGGGGGACAAGACGGTAATTATAGAAATAATGTAACAATGCGGGAATGTCTAATTAACATAAACCTTTCACATATTTCGGTAATATAATAATATTTCCTCTTCTACATCGCAATTTCGTACTGCTCTTTAAGTTCATTTAACATATTATAGGTAATACAACGCTCTTTTTGTAATCTTCCTACAACAATTCCAGGTGCAATACCTATTTTATTTGCAAAATCACACACACTTATTGAACTATAGTCCTGCGTCTTCTTAAATTGCTCAAACTCTTCCTTTGGAATCAACTCATCTTTCGCCCATAAATCCGCCTCATTTTCATCCTGTTCTGTAATTTCATCAGTCTTTCCAATATGTCCAAGAACAATGTGCCCAAGTTCATGAAATAAACTAAACCAAAATCTATCGGCATCTTTTCCTCTTGCCGTAAGACCAATCACAATTTTCTTGCCATCTATAAACGATGCCCCCTGTAAAAAAGAGCCTTGTAAATGTGGCAAAAAAACAAGTGCAATACCACACTGTGCCAATTTATCTTTTAGCTCCGCACTAAATTCCGCTGGTGTCTCTAATGTCATACTTCGGATTTCCGGTAAAACACGAACCAATTTATCAATATTAATGTGTGTTGTATCAGTCTGCCTTGCTACCCTTTTAGCCTCCTGCGCCCACGCGATCAATGCAAAATCACCTTTCTCAGTAATCGCCAATCTTCTACACGCGATTTTTGTAATTTGTCTATTCTCCAATAAAGAAAGTTCAACCACCTCAAAATACTTTCTAAGATTAATCACCCTTTCTTTTATAAGTCTTGTTTCCGGAACCCATCCAAACTTAGACATTTGATTATAAGGTAATTGCTTGGCTAAAACTTCATCTTTATCCATTGTATTTTCCGCTTCAACTTTAATTAATTTCTCTCTATAGATTGCTTCAAGATTATTCCAAAACTTTGCCGGTACTCCCAGTACCATCTCTAATCTTACTGCCACCTCCGAAGTCAACTGAACATCTCCATTAATCAATCTGCTAATATGCTTTTCTGACATATCCATTCTAGCAGAAAACTCTTTCTGACTCATCCCTCTGTCATTAAGCTGCTCCTTAATTGTCGCTCCAGGTGGTGTTGCAATAAAACTGCGACTTCTCACCATAGTGCTACCTCCCATTCATTGTTCTCATTAATGATAATCTACTATCTCAAGTATATGAGCAATCTCAATTTCATTTCCGTGTTTTGTAAAAACCAATCTATATGGATGCTCCAAATCTACTGCGTATTGCCCTTTACGATTTCCTTTTAATGCATGGCAACGACCGATACGAAACTGAATCATCTCCTCTACAGTATCCACTGCTCTAATCTCATCTATACGCATATGAATCTTTGCTGACATTTGGCTTCCATATTCTCGATCGGCAACTTTGGCATTAGTACAAATTCTTTCTATTTTCCGATTTTTGTACGTTATGTCCAACACATCACCTCTCTATGAATTTACCTATAAGGTAAATTCATTATAGCATGATTGATTGCAACGGTCAATATATAAGTTTACCTTTAAGGTAAATTTTATACCGATTTAAATAAACAAAGAAAAAGAGACAAAAAATATGTAGCTACAACATTTGAAGCATATATTTTAGTCTCTTCTTTTTAATAAATAATACTATTACATTACGTTATGTTATTTTCTTTACAGTACAGAATATTTTTTCTAATCTTCCCGCAATAAATTACTTTTCATCGCTTTTTATAAATAACCAACTCCGGATTCACTCCATCTACCTCATATGTACAAATCAGAATAAAATCCATATTAGCAAGAACTCCGAAATGCCTTTCTCCACCGAATTCTGATTCCAGTTGATTTCCTAAATATGTTGTTTCATCATCCAAAAACTTTACATTTTTACCGTTTGGCAATCTATACTCAAGATTCACATACTTCCCAACAAGTGGATTCAATTTATCCACCTTAGGAAGTCCCTCTATATGGAGGTCATTAATTTCCTGCATTAACAGCTTTTTGAATTCTTCAAACTGTCCATTATCACTAAGTTGCTCATACTTTTTCCAATAATCTAATGTTGGAAGTAATTTCTTCATATATGAACGAGCCTGCTCCTCAGTAAAATTTTCATTTGTCATATTCTTGGCGCAAACATCGATTAATTCATTCATATTGTTGTAAGTATAAACTCCATCGGCATAGCACCACTTGCAATAGTCCTCATTTAACGTTCCATCACCATCTCGTCCTATTATTGCATCATCTTCAATTGGCATTCCACAACACTGACAAATAAGCTGTCTTGGTTCACCCAAAAGTTTGTTAATCGACACATCGAATTCTTTGGATAACAGTTTTAATGTCTCCGTATTTGGAATTGTTTCCCCGTTTTCCCAACGGGACACCGCCTGTCTTGTGACCATAACTTTGGTGGCTAATTCATCTTGGGACAAACCTCTTTTTTTACGGAGTTCTAAAATAATGTCCTTTGTTTCCATTTCGTGTACCTCCCTTGGGGATATGATAACAGAAATGAGGGTGGTGGGAAAGCAACTTGGGGTTTCCTTAGTAATCCAAAATTATCTGCGCTTTTATCTTCTCTAATTCAGGCATTGACAGAGACATTAATTCCGTATTAATTAAATCAAATCAAAAAGACTTATCTGATTTTGAATAAGTGATTTCATTTTTCTTTCCTTAATAATATCCTTCTCGCCTACACATCCAAATAACAATGGACTAAGCGGATTATGACTCTGAGTTTGTCTAGCCACTGTATTTTTACTATGATTAGCATAGCAGTACACACAACCATTTTTACAGGTATTATATGTTCCAATATCTATACTTGCTATACACCCACATATAGTTCTTTGATTTGTATCTTTTTTTACCTCTAATTTATACCCACCAATATTTTCAAATCTTTTTTTATCAATGCAACATGCGTGGCTTATTCCCATTTTATTCAAATCTATTTCTTCTGCACATGTATCAATATAAAATCCAAATTCTTTTGCAATTCTCGAAAATTCAATCATTAATTCAATCTGCTCTTCTTTTGAAGGCACTCTTATTCCAAATGGTTGAATATTTCTCATTGTATTTCTATATAAATCTAAAAAACTTATTGTACACTTTTCTGTATAAGTAGCTAATTTCGTTGCTAACACTCTGAAATATTTTTTATGATACTCTATTGTATATTTCTCATTAAAAAAAATAGGATCATACCTCCAAATTACCTTTTCCTTCCCTATTTTCCGAGATAATTCTTGAAATGCAGGAATTAATTTTTTATTTTTTGAAGGTAAGCCAGGTTCTATTTCTGGTCCATATGCTGTTAATGTAAACTGAAAATAATATGTATACCCTTTTAATTGATCAATCTTACTTAGCATTGGTATTGGATTTTTTGTCCAAAAAACAATACCGTCTACAACTTCTACATCTAAACTAATTTTCCCAATCTGGTGTACATTCATTGGATTTCTAACATATAAATATTTTTCTTTTACTCTATTAATAAACCATTCCGAATAATAAGCAGGTATATCTGTACGTCTACTTGCACTTATTATCATTGTTGATCCTCCTTTACTTCAATTAATAGTTGCGCACTTGAACATTTTTCCCATGGCTGATACATTTCTAATTTTTTCGGAATTTTAAATAATACCTCTTTTGAAACATGTTTTATTCCATATCGTTGGCATTCATTTTGAATATTATAATCAAAATAAAATCTGGTACTATTTCCACTCAAACCTGCTTTCTCCAATTTGTCAATAATACTTTTAAAATAATCGCGACCTCTCCTATTACTATTAACATCATTAATAAAAACAACAAACGGCTTCCCTTCTTGCCGGTGAAGAACTATTTTTTTTATTAATTTATCAAAAAACTGATCAATTTTATTGATTTGTCCGGTATTATAAAAGTGTGAAATTACATATTGCAATACTATTACATTTGCTTTAGAAATCGCTTTATATTCATCAGCTACTGCATCTATATACCAAAACCCAGATTTTCTTATAGTTGTTGTTTTATATTGTTTAATCACATTATGTATTTTTTTCCAATTTTCATTTACATCTATTCCAAGATAGCTTACTGACTTCCAATTTTCTTCCTGATGACAATATTTTTCAAATGCCATCAAATCTGGGCATCCACCACACCCTATAGAGACAACATGATAATTATCCATATGCTTTAGCGCACTACTTCTGCGCATAAGATACAATATTTCCGATGCATATTTTATAGTATAATCACACACATAAAATTGCAACATTCTTAAACAATCATAATCTTTTTTTCCAAATGGATATTTACTTGGATAATGGACTTCCGTCAAACAATTCTTACAATTTCCTACACACTCACTAGGACAACTATTTTTATGATTACAGTTTGTACAAGAACCATTAACATATTCTTCATGACAGTACTTAATAACCCTACTAATCAATGATTTTTTCTCCAAACTTTTCAATTCTTCTTCACCCAGTTCAAAATTACAATAATCATATATTATACTACTTCCATTTTTTACATCACAATAAGGACACCTGTCATACTCTCTTTCTCTCATACTTGGAATTTGCTTAAATAATATCTGACGATATATTTTATGACAATTACTGCATACCTTAAGAGTATCTTTTTCTTCATACTCTTTTAACTGATTTTTCGAATTATAAGCAAGCATAGTCTTGAGCCTCTCTTTCTATATATTACATTAATGTAAAAAATCAACTTTACAATAACAATTTTCATTCATCCAATTTTTCAGTACCTCTAATTTTTAAATCAAAAATTGTTTCTTCAATAACCTTTACGCACTCCTCTACATTTTTCTTTATATCTCTCCCCCAAAACCTAATCACTGTCCATCCCATAAACAAAAGTTTTTTGTTTATTTCATCATCTCTATCTCTATTTCTAGAAATTTTAGCCATCCAATACTTACCATTATTTCCTTTTTCTAATCTTGGTTTTAAAACTTCCCAATCTTTTCCATGAAAAAATTCTCCATCACAAAAAATAGCAATCTTATATTTTGTTAGAACAATATCTGGCTTGCCAGGAAGTCCTTTATAATTTTTTCTATATCTATATCCTTTATTCCATAATTTCTTCCTTAATATAATTTCTATTTTTGTATTATCAGACCGTATATGTTGCATATTTTTCTTTCTTTGATCTGGTGTTAAGTTATCCATCAAGTTTTCCTCCACATGTTCTATTTTTAATATATTTAATTTTTCTTCCTCTTTTTTCATTTATGCAAAAATACATTCGCATCGTCGCTGCTTTTAGTACATTTTTTATTGACAATAAGCAGCAACAATGTTATACTCTTTTGAGAGAGGTGATATGATGTCTGATTTAGGACAATTTTTAAAAGATAAACGGAATTCTTCTGGATTATCTCTAAAAAAACTTAGTCTTGCAACAGGAATAAGTGATTCTGAACTATCAAAAATAGAACACGGTGTTAGAAAAAATCCTAACTGGGAACATTTATGTAAAATCGCTAAAGCATTAAACTTTCATCCTTTTGAGATTTTACTTATTGCCGGATACATAACTCCAAAAGATATTCATCCCTCACTACCTATTAATGGATTAGAAGATTTAACTGAGCAACAACTCTATACAGTTCAAATGTTTGTTGACTTTATTAAGATCCAAAAAAAATCTCATCAAAACAACTAAGGAGGCTACTTATGCATTATAAATTAGGGGAATTATTCTGTGGTCCAGGAGGAATTGCATGGGGAGCCACACATGCTGATATAGGTAATCCCGACTATTCCATTATACATGAATGGGCAAATGACTATGATGCAAATACATGTGAAACATATTGGCACAACATATGCCCCGATGCTAAACAAACAGTTTACCATGCAGATATTCGACAACTAGATATGAATAAACTTGCTCCTATTGATGCTTTGGCTTTTGGTTTTCCATGTAATGACTATAGTGTTGTGGGTGAACAAAAAGGTATGGATGGTGTGTATGGTCCATTATATTCTTACGGAGTGAAAGCCCTCAATAAATTCAAACCTCAATGGTTTCTTGCTGAAAATGTTGGCGGATTACGCAATGCAAATGATGGTAACGCATTTAAAAAAATTTTAGCAGAACTTCGAGACGCTGATTATATCCTCACTCCTCATCTTTATAAATTTGAAGAATATGGTATTCCTCAAGCACGCCATAGGATCATTATTGTCGGTATCCATAAGGATATTAATGTAACTTTTCGAGTTCCCTCTCCGGCTCCATATAGTAAAAAGGATAATACTTGCAGAAATGCTATCGAAAATCCTCCAATTTCTGCTGATGCATTCAATAACGAAGCGACTCGTCAATCTCCAACTGTAGTTGAACGTCTTAAGCATATTAAGCCTGGGGAAAATGCATTTACTGCTGACCTTCCTCCTGAATTACGACTCAATATTAAAGGGGCACGAATCAGTCAAATTTACAAAAGATTAGATCCTTCAAAGCCTTCCTATACTGTAACTGGAAGCGGTGGCGGTGGAACTCATATTTACCATTGGTCTGAACCTAGAGCCTTGACAAATCGGGAACGTGCAAGACTTCAAACTTTTCCTGATACTTATAGATTTTATGGGACCAAAGAAAGTGTACGCAAACAAATTGGAATGGCAGTACCATGCCTCGGAGCCAAAATTATCTTCGAAGCAATTCTTAACAGCTTTGCTGGTATTGAATACTCTTATGTAGATCCTAATATCAACGAATAATGCGGAACCAGAAGTTTTCATAAACTTCTGGTTCTTTTCATATATTATTTTTCTTCAACCGAAAAGTCCATATAATATTGTTCTTCATCTATTTTATAAAAAGCGACATCTGTCCTTCCATATTTTCTCAAATCTTCTGTCGTAACATATGCACCATTATATAATCCCAATCTATTTCTAAAATACTCACCCAATAGCGCATTACTTGCAGGAGTTGTAATTGCCTTATCATTCTGTTGTTCCACTCTTAGTTGCAGTGTATGATGATCATCTGTAATTACCAAAAAATGTTGTTTATTTAAAGGAAAAAATCCTAATTTTGCAATAGTTGAAGGTAAAGGAATATATGCTTCATTTTTATTTCTTCCTTCACGTTGCCCCCAATTTAGTCCTGATCTCCTTCCTGTTTCTCCATTTCTTGCCAAAAGCGATAAGTATACACAATCTATTCCTTCTATTTTTCTCTCCTCCATTGCCCGTTCTCCTGATGAACGAAAAGTAATATATTCATCAACTTCTGCATGTGTACAATAGATAGATCTTTTCTCCATCTTTTTGTATATATCATATGCAAAACTAGCATCTACCTCTTTTATATTTTCTTTAATATCATGCAAAAAATATTGTTGCGTAAATGAACCTGAAACTTCAAACGCTTTTATTATTCTTTCATCATTCAACCATACATAATAATTATTATCTTCTAATGTTGGTGGTTGAAATAAATAGCTACATGAAAAATTCCCCCATTTATCCGTATATCTAGTACCATGTAATTCTTTAAAACTTTCATGTGCCCCTTTATTTATTCCCTCATTCAACGCATCACAAATAATCAGTTCAATCGTCACATTTAAAATTCCTAATTCTTCATAACTTTTAAGCACCCATGAAACCATACTTGGGGTTGCACCTCTCGTCAAAATACATAATCTATTTGCACCTTCCTTTACAGGATTAAACAAAATTTTTTCTACAACTTCATCTGTACATTTTAAATTGATATTCATTAAATATCCTCCTCAACAACATCATAATACACTGTATTACTTGGTAACTTTATATTTGGAATCCAAAGTTTTTTTCCTCTCCATCCCTTCGTTCCAGTTACTTGATACATCGTTAAAACAACTTTATCCGCAAAAGATTCACCTAAATTCCAATCATCGGATGACAATAACGCCCCTGTACCTTGGGCAACATTTCTCTCCCTGCGTACAATCAAAATTCCCTGTTCTGTTGGATATTCTGATAAAATAGTTTCAAGAACTGAATCAAAAGCCTGCTGTTTAAAATCTGGACTTGGGATAATATATGCTAATAATTCCTTTATCAACCGCAGACTTACTTGATAATAAGGTTCTGTTTCAGAAAATATTTCCAATAGTTTAGATATATCTTCAATTGAATCATTATCTGGATCAAATGGATAATAATTCGTTCCTCCTGAAATAATCTCTACATGTTCATTATCTAACACATTTTTGCGTGTCGGATTAAGTCCCTCGGGATAATATATTTTCACATCCTCAATTTCCTTTTCAACTTGCGCAATTATAGAATTATTGGTAGCATTTATATCTGCAAATAATTTATACAAATTTTCATCAATATACACCTTCATCATGCCAGGATCACGATCATATCCAAACATCCTACTATGTTGCCACATTGTATCTGCTTGCGGTTTTTTACTCGTTCGCGTATAATAAATAGTCTGTAATCCTGGAAAGGTTATACCACGCCCCAATGTATTTCCACCAATAACAAAGTTACAGCCTGATTCATAATCTGAACTTTCTACATTATTTTTTCCATTCATAACAAGAACTTTGAATATCTTCCCAAATAATATCTCTTTAATCTTATTATACAAATCTTCTAAAGAACATTTTTGAGATCTTGACGGATTCATATCTATATACTGTCTACTCAATTCATTCTTTAATTCTCCATCAAGATTTTCAATACACCATTTCAGCTCTCTTTTGATATCTTCCTGAATCTTCTTATGCATGGAAATCCTCACACTTGGATGAAGCAAGCAGTTGGATACTTTACCACCTGATAAAAAAATCTGAGCAGACACCAATAAATGTCTAATAACAACTTCCCTCATAGGTATTTTTAATTCTTCCAAAAATGACACACAATCCGGCTTTCCACTTAAAGGAAAGAAAAAATTCCCTCCTAGATAAGAATCTCCTGGTTGAAAATAATATGTAAAATATGGGTGCCATCCTGATGTCAGTGTCTGAAGAAATATTGCCTGTGGTGTTCCTGTCACCTGCAGATATAAACTGCTTGAAGCCCCATTCTTTATACTGTCCAAATATCTATTAATTGAAGACTGGCGTTTTCTATTGATTAATGTATTTAGCGAAGCTGCATCCGCCTCATCATCAATGATAAACAATGGATTTCCTTTCATAAAACTAGTTGAATTAAAAATATTTGCCCATAACTTCAGCATTCTCACATTCTTCTTCAATACAATAATTACTGGATCTATTAAATTATTTTCAGCAAAAAGTGCTACATCATTTTCTCCACAAATACAAAAGCCTTCAAGATCTGCTTTCACGCGATCTAGCGTCTGTTGTTGAAGAACAACATTATCCGTAGTTAACAAAATAAATATCGGAAATCCCAATTCTACTGCCCTACAAATAATTCCAAATACTTGACCTGTTTTTCCAGACTGAACATTTCCTAAAAGCATACCAATTTCATGACTAAAAAAGGAAAATGTTTTTATATATTTATCTCCAACATCATTTGCTGTTTTTTCAATTGATTCTGCAAGTTTTGTATTTCCTCTATCTATTATTTTTTTTAGATATATTTTCAAATATTGCATGCTTTTTCTCCTATTTATCTTCAGTTCCAGTTGTAAATGAAAGCATCCAGACATCCAATAGATTTCCCTCTTCATCCATTGCTGTTTGGCCTGTCTTTTTAAACTCTAGTCTATCACATCCATATTCCTGAAGCATTTCTTCTGTAATCATTCCCAAACGCTCCGTATCGGCCGCTGTATTATTTACCGGTTTTACAATTCCAGCTGCCGCCAACCTTCCTTTCAGCCATCTTCCCATTATCAATTCATCGCCTACTGCACTAAACTGTTTATTATTATCACTTGTCGTATGAGCCTTAAACCAGTACCCATCATCTGTCACTACAAAAAACGGTTTATTCTTCTCTGGATATCCTTCCATGCGGTACACTTCTGCTCCAACTGTCAACTGTGTTTCATACCAGTCTCTTGCCTTTCTCTTACTTCGTGGTGCAGCATAGCAGACATTAATATTTGATTTTGTATAATGTTTTCCATCATCTAAATGACGTTCATCTTTCTTGGGAACTTTCAGTTTCAAAAAGAATGAAACATAAGCTTTACATCTTTTATAAAATTCAACATTTGATTTTGGCACCGATGTAACCAGTTCAATCCCGTTTAATGCGGTATTAACCTCTCTCACCAGATGCATATTTTTAACAAGTGCAATATTTTCCGAGCAATTTGGCATTTTTAACTTCTCAATATGTTCTGCGATTTCTTTTACCTCTCGTTCCTCTGTGGTAATTGCAGATACTTCATACTGCCTTCTATTACTCGCCTCCAGTTTGATAACCCCAAGATTTGCTGATCCAATAATTGCCGAAAATGGCTTCCCGTCTTTATAAAAACAGAATAACTTCCCATGATACTTAAAGGCTTTCACAATTCGTATTTCTCCAATTCCTAATCCCTGCCACTTTTCATTAATTTTTATTGCTGTATGATACGAACCTTCCGGCATCCCCTCAACAAAGTACATTCCAATATTTAAACATATTTTAGAAATATGGAATTGATCTGCAAACTTTTCCAATTCAAAAAGTGATGCATTAGAGGTATAGCCGACAGCAATTTCTACTCTATCAGCTAATTCTAATTGTTTTCTAAAACACCCCACAATTGTCTCTTGATTACCTTCAATGCCTAATGGCAATATATCTGAATATAGCAATTTCATTATCTTCTCCTTATCCAAAAACTTATAATATGTTTCGCTTATATTTTATCTCAAAGTTATCCATTATACTAGAAAAACTTACTTTTCGATTATTTTGCTACCTCTTTATAATAATATTTTTACTTTCTCTTATTTCTTTTTATTATACTTCAAATAATATTTTATTAAAGTATCTATATTATTAGATTTTATAAATTCATTTTATCTTTATTACATTTTATAAATCCATAAGTATATCGTGACATATATAGCCAAAATTTCTTTTATTGGCAAAAGCTTCCTTGTAATTTACAAAACATCTCTGTACATTATAACAAATTTTTTATACAAATTTACTCCCAACACAAACACTATTTTTGATAAAAATCTCATTTTTTTGTTACATACACATATGTTACTACATTTTCTTTCCACCCTCAACTATATTAAATTTCTATTATCAAATTATCTGCAAAATCCAATACTCTTCCCCAGAAGAATACCCTATCATTTCAATAGACTCCTCACAAAAATGAATTAGATTTAAATAATAATCTTCTTTCTCACTATTAAAATCCAACTGTGCAGCATCCAACTCCACCATCTCATCTTCATCAAACATCAACTTTCTCACATAAATATAATCATCAAATCCTCTTGCAATATCTTCTTTTAAAAGATTCTCTCCTGTTCCGAACTTTGCAGAAATAAATATCTCACTGGCTGGAAGATACAGCAAAATACCTTTTTCATCTGATGGATTCTCTATCCACTTTTTCTTAAATTTTTCAATGTTGTCTTTCATCACATTTCTCCATTTACTCTAACAGAAAACGATCTAAATATAATTCATAAAAATAATGATTTCACTTGCATATATTCACTACCTAATGTATTATAACAATTAAGAAATGGGTTTTGCTACTGAGTAAAGTCTTACGACCAGAAAAGTTTGCTCATTTCTTTTTTAGTTTTTAATTAACTTTTCTAAACTATCAAGTTACAATCAAAAATAAGAAATGAGTTTGTTACCGTACGGCTATTGCCTAAGTGGAGTGCTCGTTTCTTTTTATTTTCATATGTTTTATCAATTAACAATGCTATTATTCCATGTTTCAAATATCATGTTAATCTCTACTTCAACCCCATCTCCCAAAACTTCTCCGCCGCTTTTCTATACGCCGGTACTTCCGCTCCATATTTATCTGCCATCCGCACAACTTCATATACTAAACCATCAATCTCCGACTGTTTTCTTTCCATAACATCTCTCTGCATAGACGTTGTTGTTTCTTCTGGCAGATTGGAAAGGATTTTTAAGTTACGTTCTACGAGGTCCTCTTCGAAAGTGATTCCCATTGCCTTAGAGAGTGTAACAATTTCTCGGATTAATGTTTTGAAAAGTTCTCTAGCTTCGCCTTCTTTCTGGAAGTCTCCTGCGACAGCGTGTAAGTAAAGTCCTGCCGTTCCAATCGGGGATACATAGGAAAACTTGGTCAGAGCATCTCGTTTTATATTATCGGATAAAATGCCATCAATTCCACTGTCTTTAAAATCTTGTGCGATTTTCTTCAATAAGCTTTCTGCTTTATATTCAATGTTAATCTGTTCTGGTATTTTTTTCTTAACATCGTATTTCGTATCAAATTTTGTATTAAACTTCTTCAAATCTTCCTTTTCCCTCACACCGAAAAATACTCTCAATATCTCTCCATGCTGCAACAATACTCCCGGTTGTTTGATATTCGCAGAAACATAAATACAGCCATCTGTCACAAGAAGCTCTGGGAGTTTCTCCTGAAGATACGCACCCGTTCCATAAACATTTAATACCGGAACAACTATCGTATTTTTATGGGAAATGTTTTGAATAAATGGAATGCAGGAATCGAGAGAATATTTTTTAACACAGACGAGAATTACATCTGCTTTTTCTCCTTTTGCCTCATAAGATTCCATACTTTCTGCACTGACAGGTATGGTTTCTGTTTCGTTTGTCCACATTTTTTGGACAGAAAGTCCCTGTTTCTTCATGGCTTCTAAATGTGCATTTCTTGCGATCAGTGTTACGTCTTTTCCTGCTTTTGTCATATAGAATCCGAGAATTCCGCCTGTTCCACCTGCTCCGATGATTATGTATTTCATGATTCGCCCTTCTTTCTTAAAATAAAATATTCTATTTCCTATAATACACTATTTTACTATTTAATTCATTAAGAGACAGACGCCATTGTCCCGAATAGGGCATATTTTGTGGTCTCGGAGCAAGTGTTGGATGCGAGCGCATAAGCGAACATTCAACACGTAGCGACTAAAATCACAAATATGCCCTATTCGGGACAATGGCTTCGTCTGTAGTTTACTTAAAAATTTATTAGTAAACTTCTCTATTCTTTTCTATTTTAATTTCCGATAATAATAATAAAACATCGGTGCTGTAGTACAAATCGCAATCGTATCTGCAATTGGTTCAGCTAAGAAAACTTCCATTGCTGAACCGGATAAAATTCGCGGTAAAATAAAAATCAATGGTATCAGTAAAATAATTTTACGCCATATTGTAAGAAAGATTGCCTTTTTCGCCTGATCCAATGCAACAAAGCTATACTGACATGCGACTTGTATTCCATATATAAGAAGCATTGCAAGATAAATCCGCATACTTTTTCCTGTATAAGTAATCAGAGGCACATCGTCCGTAAAAATAGAAGCTACATTTTGCGGTATCAGCATACAAACAAGCCAAATAAGAAATGAGCCACTTAAACAGCATATGAGTAATAATCGGAATGTTTTCTTTACCCTTGAGATATTTTTTGCTCCAAGATTATAACTCAGCAATGGCTGTGCTCCCTGTACCAGACCTGGCAAAAGCAACATAACAAACTGCATGATGCTCGTTAAAATACTCATAGATGCCACCGCTATATCTCCACCATACTTTTGCAGAGATGTATTAAAGCTAATTGCCACCATATTTTCTGTAAGCTGCATCAATGCCGGTGAAGTACCAAGTAAAATACATGGCAAAAGAAGTTTTCTTTCAAAACGAATATTTTTTAATCGGAGCTTTAATTGACTTGTCGGTTTTATAAGATAATGTATAACAAAACAGGTTGATACTCCCTGTGCTATAACTGTTGCCAGGGCTGCACCTTTTACTCCCATTCCAAAACCATTAATCAGTATGGCATCAAGTACGATATTTGTTACAGCTCCCACTGCCACGTTACACATACTGATCAAAGTTTTTCCCTGTGCGGTAATAAACGCATTCAGTCCCAATGTAAGCTGTGTAAATAGTGTGCCAACACAGTAAATATTCATATAATCCGTTGCGTAAAGAATCGTATTATCACTTGCACCAAATAGTTGTAAAATCATTTTTCCAAAAATCAGCATAAATGCCGTTAACACAACAGACAATACAATTAACATCCAGGCACAGCTTCCCATAACTTTTTCTGCCTGTTCATTATCTCCTTTTCCCATAAAAATAGATGCCTTAGGCGCACCACCCATACTCACAAGAGCTGCAAAAGCTGAAATGGCCAAAATGACAGGGGCCGTTACACCGACACCTGCCAACGCCTGCTTTCCTACTCCCGGAATATGTCCAATAAACATCTTATCTACCAGATTATATAAAATATTAATAAGCTGTGCTGCTACCGCTGGAAGTGCAAGTCTAAAAAAAGCTTTCCGTACAGGCATAGCCGCCAGCAATTCATTATCATTTTTCATCCTTCATGTATCCCCCACCACTATATACTATGCTTAACAATTTATGAACCATTAAATTTCTTTCTTATTATCCGCTCCCGGTGTTGTAACAATGACCTTAGATGGGGTAATAATCAGTGCTCCTTTGGCTGTTGCTGCCCCTTTAAACATTCCTTCAACGGCAGTCTTGAATGCAGCTACAATAGCTCCTTCTGTTACATATTCAGCAGTTCCCTTAATCTGATATCCTTCAAGACTTTTTGTATCATATGCGGAAATTGCAATTTCCCCTTCATTCGCTTTTATATTCTTTAACGTTGTCTCAAGGAAAACATCTCCTACTACCAGCTTTCCATCTTCTGTAACATCTTTAAAAGCAACCGGTACTACATTCGGTTCTCCATCTGCACATGTTGCAAGATCCCACATAGCATTTTTTAATACTTTAATTACTGATTCGTTTAATATTGAATATCCCTTCCTTGTAAAAATAAATAATAAAAAGCAAACTAATTATAGCGTATTTATTGAAAATGCACAAGGGAATTCTGGTATTTAAAGTTTTGAATCTTTTTCTCTTTCACACTCTTCCTGTTGTATTTTCTCTATTTCCACAAGAAGATAGCTTGCAGATTTGAGGACAAACAGAAAAGCGAAGGTCCCTATAGCCCTATCTGTGGCCTGGGAGCAAGAAGAAGTAAGCTTCAATTTTCCTTTTCAACCTTTATAACTTCAATTTAAATGCAAAGCATCTGTTCACAATAATTTCAGAGCAAGCAGAAAATTTCTACTCTCTCCCCCAAATCCCCGTAACCACTATTTGATTCAAACAAAATCCAGCCAAAGACAGCCCTCGAAGAGAGAAGATATCCTATATTTGTGGCCTCGGAGCAAGGTTTAGATGCGAGCGCATAAAGCGAGCATTTAAACCGCCGCGACTAAAGTCACAAATATAGGATATCTTCTCTCTTCTCGGGCGTCTGTCTCTTAATGAATTAAATAGTTATTCATCCTTCCATATATCGCTTTCCACCCCAATATTCTTTGCGACAAATCGTTTTCCATCGTTATCTACATAATCCTTCAATGCCCGGTAAACATATTTTCCACCATACAAAATAATCGGGGCATTGGCAAATACAAGGGCAATATTAATCAAATCGCTGACATACCAGATGTTATCCAGCTCTAGACCTGCTAAAACGCAAAGGGTTCCAAGTGGCACAAAAATTAAAGCGCCTAATGCACGTACAAAGTTTGTAAATGCTTTGCTCTTTGTGATTCTTGTTCCTGCGATAGAAGCAAAGGATACCAGCCCGAGCAATGAGGTAAATGCAAATAGTCCATAACAGATGCAGATAAATAAAGAGACTGCTCCATCTGCGGCTGTTCCTGGAATCATTTCTTTTAAAGAGGAAAGGAATACATCAATTTTTGAATCTTTTAAAACTTCCCAGTTGTAAGCGGAGTTAGTCCAAATATGTGCGCCACATACGATAAATCCGCTTAATGTACAAATAATGATTGTATCAAGGAATACACCGATAGACTGTACAAATCCCTGTTCTACTGGATGATCCTGTTCAGAAATCGCGGCTGACATTGTGATGGTTCCCTGTCCGGCTTCATTTGACAGTAATCCTCGTTTGATTCCCTGTGCTAATACCGTACCGAAGGCTCCACCGAAAATAGCATCCGGTTTAAATGCTCCAATGACTACTGCCTGAATAAATGCAGGGAATAAGTGAATATTTGCAATAAATAATCCAACAATGACAGTGGCATATAAAACAGCCATCACTGGAACCATTCTGTCTGTTACTGCTGTTACTCTTTTGATTCCTCCAAATACTGCGATAGCAATTCCAATGATAAGGATAATGGCCAATGCATAATATAAGGGAGAAGTTCGATCTGTGCTTACTCCAGTAACCGATGCGATTGCCGTTCCTGCTGCTGTAAATACATGGAATGTCTGAATAGGGATACTAAGCATTGCATAAATGATAAACAAAATAGCTAAGGCAATTCCGACACCTTTTTTATTTCCAGCAAGTTTCTGTCCGTAATAAGGCAGACCGCCTACATATTCATCTCCATCTTTTTCTTTAAATATCTGTGCAAGGGTTGCTTCTACGAAGGAGCTTGCCATTCCAAGTAATGCAGAAATCCACATCCAAAACATTGCCCCGGGACCGCCTAAAGAAATAGCTCCGGTTACTCCGATAATATTTCCCGGACCGACACGCATTGCGGCACTTAACATAAATGCGGCTAATGGACTTACTCCAGTAGTATCTTTCTTTTTCTTTGTTAAAACCTGAATACCTCTTTTAAAGTAACGGAACTGAACAAACTTTGTTCTTATGGAAAAATAAATTCCCATTCCAAGTAACAGGTAGATGGCAAATGGAATACTTCCAATAATCGGGATGTTCGCATACCATGAAAAATTCTGTGGAAATGTCCACAAAATATCCCCGATTGGTACGATGTTTGCAAAAAAGGCATTAATTATTTTTAAAGCGTTGGTCAGTGCATGCATTTTTCTTTCCTTTCTTTTTTCGTTCGTGTTTCCCTATTTCTTATTTATTTTGGTAATATTGATACATTTCTTCACCAGATGTCCACCAGACAGAATCAAATTCATCAATATAATCCAACAGTTCTTCTAAAAGACCGATTCTTCCTGGTGCACCAATGGCTGCCGGGTCAAGCTGTAAAACGTAACATAAACCATATTCATAGCATCCGTAAAATTCATCTTTCCAGTTATTAATAACACCCGTATAATTTGCAATTCTTCCCTGTCCCTTTGGAAATGCCGGATGATAATTAAATGCAAAGTATGGCAGATCATAATTATCCCAATGAATTGGAATCTCCAGAAGCGTTTCCCCATTTTCAAGATCTTTCTGATATGGACGGTCATCATCACAGAGATTACTGGAATAATGCATTCCATATTTCTTTGCAATTCGGAGAGTATCTAAGGTAAGTTCCCCTTCTGGCGCACGGAAACCGACAGGAGTAACACCGCATACATTCTGAATTGCCTCTATACCCTTTTTCATTGCTTCTTCCTGCTCTTCTTCTGTCAATAATGCCATATTTTCATGTTTGTAGGCAAGAGAAGCAATCTCATGTCCTTCTTCTTTTATCTTTTTTAATTTATCAGGATACTGTTCTGCAACCCAGCCTGGTGTGAAAAAGGTGGCCTTAATTCCTCTTTCTTTTAATATCGAAAGAATTCGATCTACTCCTCTTGTCATTCCATACTGGCCAAGAGAAAGGGTCTTTGGCATATCTTTGCAGCTTGGATCAATCTGAAGCCAGAATAATTCTGCATTCAGATTAATGGTAAGCATAGCTGCACATTTCTTTCCATCCGGCCACTTCGGTTTTTCTAAATTCATTATATCCTCCTATCTACTTCTCTGACTGCTTTCGATACCAGTCGGCAATCTCCGTTCCTGTTGCTACCCACACATCTTCCTTGGATGTAATATATTTTAACAAATGGTCAAGAATCTGAATCTTTCCCGGACATCCAATCACCTGCGGATGATTCATATAGGAAATACAAAGGCCTTCTCTGTAATGTCCTTTGAATTCTCTCATAAAATTATCTTCCACTAAACGATAACTTGAAATTCTGTCCTGTCCTGCCGGTTCTGCTGGATACATATGATAGGCCATTGCCACATAATCATCCACTTCCCACTTGGTCGGAATCTCTATAAAATCTGTCTCTTCTCCATCAATGACTGTACGATATGGGCGATCATCGCCTCGCATGGAACTAGAATATCGGAAACCTCTCTCATATAATAATTTTGGAGTATTTTTTGCCCAGTCACCAGAAGGAGTTCGAAAACCAGTTACTTCATGTCCAATTAAATCTTTAAATATTTTTTGCGTTTTTTCTATAATTTCTATCTGTTCTTCTGTTGTCTTTCCGGCAAACCTTTCGTGTGCATAGCCATGGTGTCCTATCTCATGTCCCTGCTCCGCAATTCTTTTAATGACCTCCGGATATCTTTCCGCAGTAAGACCTGGCACAAAAAATGTTGCCTTTACGCCATACTGATCTAACTTCTGAAGAATTCTATCCACACATCTCTTCGGACCATACTGCCCTACCGATAAAGACTTAATGTATTTCTCTCCATTTTTCAGTCCCCTGTTTCCATTCTCCCATGTGGTATCTCCATCCACATCAAAAGTAAACATTACCGCACATTTCTTTCCGTCCGGCCATCTTATATCTCCCATGTTTTTTCCTTTCTTTCTTCTTCTATTTTTTTCTTAACTTTTTCAGTTATATTGGCTCACTTGATTACTTGGTCACCCACTAATTATTAAAAAAATTTACTGGAAACTGTTCCCTCTTCTAAAAGGACTCCATACCTCCTCCTTCAGAAGACAGGACACAATCTCCAACATCTACGATTGCAATGAAATTCAAACCTCATTACTGAAACATATTCATGCTTGTAATCAAATGCTCATCCATAAGCTTTCTTGCCTTTTCCACATCCCGCTCCCGTATTGCCTGAATAATCATTCCATGGGATTCTAACTCGGCCTCTGCAGAAGTTGCATCTAATACATCTGTAAACTTTCCGTACATCATATCAAAGATAGCATTCAAAACGATCTCCAAAGTCTGGGTCATAAAAGTACTTCCCGTCTTTGCCGCATACAATCTGTGCAGTTCAAACTCTCCAGAAGTTCTTCCCGTCTCCTCATACTTCTTTCTTAAATGCTGCAGTGCCTCTTCTAGTTCATCAATATCTTTCTCCGATGCGTTCTTTATAATCAGCTCCACCGCCTTTTCCTCTAAGGCCTGTCTTACTTCATAAGCCTCAATCATCGAATAGCACTCCAGATTCTTACTCAGACTGTCATACCGTTTCTCTTTCCCGGAAATTGGGCTTTCTCTCAAAAAACGTCCCTTTCCCTGATGTGATACGATAACACCACGGCTTTCTAATACATGAAATGCCTCTCTTAATACATTCCGACTGACATTCAGCTTCTCAATAAGTTCTCTTTCTGAAGGAAGCTGATCTCCCGGTTCAAAATCCCCCCGGTCAATTAATAAACATAAATCTTCTACAACCTGTTCATATAATAATATGCGTGCCGGTCTTTTTCCTATTTTCATTGTACTCTCCAACTTTTCTAATAATCAGCTTTGTCCATCTTAGCACATTTTATTCAATATGTATACGTTTTTCTGCATTTTTATGCATCACTTTCAAAAAATATTTTCAACTTACTTATCAAAATTATCAAAACTTTTCAAGGCCGCTATTCTCTCTTAAAGTGAACAATCTGTTTAACTTAACAAGCTCACTGCCACTACTGATAATAATGGTATCGTCACCGCTGACAGCAAGGTTGTAATAACAAATATCTCCGACGCATAATATGCATCTCTGTCATATCGTTGTGCAAACATAATCACGGATGCCCCCGCCGGACATGCCAATGCAATAAATACTGTAAATGCCACCTCAAACTCAAGTGGCAGCAGCCATAAAACAACGAGTCCTGCCAATGGATATACAATAAGCTTTATAAAGCTCAAATAGTATAATCTTTTGCTCTTTAGGCTCTTTAAAATATTTCCCTGTGCGAGATTTGCTCCCGCGACAATCATTCCAAGGGGCGTATTCATTGAAGCAATCATTTCTAATGGATTTTCAATGAACTGCGGCAGGCGAAGTTGAAATAAAAATAGTATGATTCCTATCACAATTGAAAGAATCGCCGGACTTAAAAAGTTTTTCCATGCTCCCTTTAATCCAGCGTTATCTCCCATTAAAATAATACCATGTGTCCAAAGTAAAAGATTAAAAACTGTGATATATGCCGTCATATAAAAAACGCCCTTATCTCCAAGTACTCCACTAATTAAAGGAATACCAATAAATCCAGAATTCGAATAAGACACTGCAATCTTCTCCACTGAACTTCGATTCCTATCCCCGTGGCATAGAAACTCCGATGCAACAATCATAAACAAAAACGTAAGAAATGATGCAGCAAACGCCCATATTAAACCTTGCAAAAGTTCTCTGTTAAAATCAATTTGATACGACTGGATAATCAACAGCGGAGAAACCAGCAATAATAATACATTCGAGAGATGTTTTGTACTGACATCATTAATAATCTTTGCTTTATAGATGATTACACCTACAAGTAATATGATGAACATCTCAATAATCTTTTTTAATACGATCAGTGACATAAAAATATCCTTTCTAGCATTTTATAAAAAACAGATAAAATCTCAAATCAGTTTAAAAAATATTTTTCACAAACACGCTCTAGCCAACTCCCTGCAAGGTCACAACTGTCTGAAGCCTCCCTCAAATCTTTCTCAAAATAAATTCTGAATTTGCATGGGCAGCCAACAAACAGCTTCCAAAGAGAGCCGATACCCTATATTTGTGGCCTCGGAGCAAAGGTTGGATGCAAGCGGTTAAGCGAACATTCAACCTGCAGCGACTAAAGTCACAAATATAGGGTATCGGCTCTCTTTGGAAGCGTCTCCTTTGCCTGCGGCAAATCAGGAGTTTACAAAATCTTCGTGGTCCATTTGCTCATGTCCCAAACTTCATTCACCACGTCTTTATAGAACTCTGGTTCATGGCAGATGAGTAAGACACTTCCCCGATAATCGAGCAAAGCACGTTTTAATTCATCCTTTGCATCAACGTCAAGATGGTTCGTAGGCTCATCTAACAAAAGTACATTGGTGTCTCTATTGATGAGTTTACAGAGACGGACTTTAGCCTGTTCTCCTCCGCTTAATACACGAACTTTGCTTTCAATATGTTTTGTGGTAAGGCCACATTTTGCAAGGGCGGAACGTACTTCGTACTGAGTAAATCCAGGAAATTCTTCCCAGATTTCTTCGATACAGCTATTGGGATTCTCGCCTTTTACTTCCTGTTCAAAGTAGCCAATCTGAAGATTTTCGCCCTGTTCGCAGCTTCCTGAAAGAGGTGGGATTAGTCCGAGTAAACTTTTTAATAATGTTGTTTTTCCAATTCCGTTTGTTCCAATTAAGGCGATTTTCTGTCCTCTTTCCATATAAAAGTCCAATGGCTTAGATAATGGTTCGTTATAACCGATAACAAGCTTTTTCGTCTCGAAAAGCATTTTTCCTGGTGTTCGGCCGTAACGGAAATTAAATTCTGGCTTCGGCTTTTCTGCGGCTAATTCGATAAGGTCCATTTTATCAAGTTTTTTCTGACGGGACATTGCCATATTTCTTGTGGAAACGCGAGCTTTATTTCTCGCAACGAAATCTTTTAATTCATTGATTTCCTGCTGTTGACGGCGATATGCCGCTTCAAGCTGTGCTTTCTTTACCGCATAGACTTCCTGGAAATGGTCGTAATCCCCGACATAACGGTTCAGTTCCTGATTCTCCATATGATAAATGATATTTACAACTTCATTTAAAAATGGAATGTCGTGAGATATTAAGATAAATGCGTTTTCATAGTCAAGAAGGTATCTTTTAAGCCAGGCGATATGTTCCTCATCAAGATAATTGGTAGGCTCATCTAACAAAAGAATATCTGGCTTTTCTAATAAAAGCTTTCCCAGAAGTACTTTTGTTCTCTGTCCGCCACTCAAATCTGTAACATCACGGTCTAAACCAAGATCTAAAAGTCCTAATGCTCTTGCAACCTCTTCTACCTTTGCATCAATAGTATAAAAATCATGCAAAGTAAGCTCATCCTGAATCATGCCGAGTTCTTCCATGAGAATTTCCATTTCTTTTTCATCGGCAGTACCGAGCATATCACAAATTTCATTCATTCGCTCTTCTTTTTGTAATAAAGGATCAAAGGCAGATTTTAATGCATCCTGAATCGTCATTCCAGCCTCTAATACTGCATGCTGATCAAGATAACCGACATTTACATTTTTCGCCCACTCTACTTTTCCCTCATCCGGCATCATTTTCCCGGTAACAATGCTCATAAATGTGGACTTTCCTTCGCCATTTGCACCGACAAGACCGATGTGTTCTCCTTTTAACAGTCGAAAAGAAACATCGTTAAATATCGCTCTGTCTCCAAAACCGTGGGTTAAATGCTCTACATTTAAAATACTCATAAATTCTCCTTAAAATTCTATTTATTATCAAATTTACTATAATGACTTTACTATAACAAGACGCTCTCGTCAATCAAACTCTCTCCAACTTTCTAAACTCATCTCAACCAACTGTACTTTCAAACTATAATAAACTAAAGCTTATCCAATTCCTGCTGAATGTAGTATCGGAGTATTTTTGTGCTTGTTTTTGCGAGAAAATTTTTCGTCAGTTGTACACAAATTTTTGAGGCGTACGCGGAACATAGGTTGATGAAATTTATGTGAATCTGACGGAAAATTATCCACAACGGCAGGTGCAAGAGATTACGAGTGCACATTCTACAAAAAAACCTCCCAAAGGATTGCTCCCCTGAGAGGTCGTTGCTGCTGTTTGAAATTTGTAGTTCGGGTAAACGAAATTAACGTTTGCTGAACTGAGGTGCTCTACGAGCTTTCTTGAGACCGTATTTCTTTCTTTCTTTCATACGTGGGTCACGAGTTAAGTATCCAGCTTTCTTTAATGCTGGACGGAATTCTGGGTCAGCTTCAAGTAATGCTCTTGCAATACCGTGTCTGATAGCACCAGCCTGTCCTGTGTATCCGCCACCGTGTACGTTAACTAATACGTCAAATTTATCTGCTGTGGATGTTAATTCTAATGGCTGACGAGCGATTACTTTTAATGTGTCATATCCAAAATATTCATCCATGTCTTTTTTATTGATTGTTACTTTACCTGTTCCTGGTACGAGATATACTCTTGCAACACTGCTTTTTCTTCTACCAGTTCCGTAATATCTTGTAGTAGCCACTTACTTTTCCTCCTTAAATTAATACTAGATTGCTAATTCCTTAGGCTGCTGTGCAGCATGTTTGTGATCAGGTCCAGCGTATACGAAAAGCTTTGTATACATCTGTCTTCCAAGAGGTCCTTTAGGAAGCATACCTTTTACGGCAAGTTCGATAACTTCTTCTGGTTTCTTGTTTAATTTTTCTCTTAATGTTGTTTCTTTCATTCCACCAACATAGTCGCTGTGATGATAGTAAATCTTCTGATCTAACTTCTTACCAGATACTTTGATCTTGTCAGCGTTAACGATGATTACATAGTCACCGCAATCCATATGAGGTGTGAAAATAGGTTTGTTCTTTCCTCTTAAAACACTTGCAACTTCTGATGCAAGACGTCCTAATGTATGTCCTGTAGCATCAACTACATACCAGTCTCTTGTGATGGTAGATGGGCTAGCCATAAAACTTTTCATGAGTAGTTCTCCTCCTGTTTATTCTTTAAAAATCAACGGTTCAGATATGACTTCCTGGCTGTCCGGACCCTCCATCATATCAATCCTGCTATCGCAGGTATATGACAAAATGCATCTCGGGGCTTTTGAGATTACATTTTATATGCATACCACGATTTCATATTATATAACACTCTTTCGTGTGTGTCAATAACCTTTTTCCTACAAAATGTGGGATTTTTTAATTTAATGATCCCAATCGCTATAATGATTATAAATATTCAATTTTCTTTAAAAACAATCCTTTTGCCGGAACGGTTTCTCCTGCCTGTGAGCGGTCGCAAGCCTCAAGGATTTGTTTGACATGTTCTGGGGGATAGACTCCCAGTCCTACTTTTATTAAGGTTCCGCTAATAATGCGGACCATATTGTAGAGAAATCCTTCTCCGGTCACTCGGATGATTACTTTCTTTGAAGGATATTCTCCTTCGGAAAGAGGATGTGCTTCTACTTCGATTCCTGTTACGGTTCTCACTGTTGTCTGTGCCTGTGTTTTTGCGGCACAAAAACTTTTGAAGTCGTGGGTTCCGACAAGATATTGGCTGGCTTCCTGCATTGCCTGTATATTTAGTGGAAAAATGACAAGGTGGGAATAGAGTCTTTCTGTTGGCAGAGGAATCTTCCCATTTTGGATATGATATTCGTATGTTTTTCTTGTATCACAATATCTTGGATGAAAATCACCGGGTACTTGCTCGGATGATACAATTCGGATGTCTTCTGGTAGCTGTGGATTTAATGCAAAACAAAGTTTTTCTGGCGGAATCGTTGTTTCTGAATCAAATACTGCTACATTTCCAAAGGAATGTACTCCTGAATCGGTTCGGCTTGCTCCAATTATGTGTATTTCTTCTTTTAAAAAACGGCTCAATGTTTTATTTAATACTTCTTCTACGGTTATCCCGTTTGGCTGAATTTGCCAGCCGCAATAATTGGTTCCGTCGTAGGCAACTACTAATTTAAATCGTTTCATAAATCTCATTCTCTCTCTATCTTTAATTTTTAATAAGAACTTTACATCTTAAAATTTGTTTGAAAAATGCTTTCTGCAAGATATGCATTACAATTTCATAATTTATTTAGAAAAATCTCTTTAAAATAAAACTGCAAAAAATCATAATTACCACATAAAGCAACATGATTCCATACGCAATATAATCTCGTTTTTCATAAATAAGCGGATGCAGTCTGGTCTTTCCTTCCCCACCATTATAACATCTTGCATCCATCGCCATCGCAAGGTCGGATGCTCTCCTGATTGCCGCAATAAATAAGGGAACTAAAACAGGAATTAACTTTTTCCCCCGCTCTAAAATATTTCCGCTTTCAAAGTCAACGCCCCTTGACATCTGTGCTTTCATGATTTTGTCTAATTCTTCTGTTAAAATCGGGATAAACCGAAGAGCAATGGACATCATCATGGCAATCTCATGTACTGGCACATGCACTTTTTTTAGAAAATGAAACCCTTTTTCAAGTCCATCGGTAAGTTGATTTGGCGTTGTCGTAAATGTCATTACGGATGAACCGATGACCAGATAAACCAACCGTACAACAAGATAGAATGCCATCCATAATCCCTGTTTCGCGATTGTTATCGGCCCAATTTTTACAAGAATATCTCCACTCACACTAATCATATTTATAATTGCCGAAAAACAAATGATAATAAACAGCGGCTTTACTCCCCGAATCATCATAGACACTGGAACTTTAGAAAACTTCACTATCAAAATAAGAAATACTGTCGCAATCCCAAGGCTTAATAAACTTTTAGGAAAAAATAATGTAATAACAAAAAGCAATGTTCCTAAAAGTTTTACCCTCGGATCAAGTTTATGAAGAATGGAATCAGCTTTATAATATTGTCCTAATGTCATTTCCCGAATCATAAGCTGCCTCCTGCTATATACGCTGCTAATTCATCTATATTTAATGGAATCCCTACATTTTTTGTTCTTTTTGTTTTTATATACTCTTTTGCTTTTTCATTCGAAGCTTCTATCTTTTTCTCATGCATTTCTGTGCCTTTTTCTTTTGTTTCTTTCTGATTTATTTCTACGTTTTCTTGGGATAACTCTATCATCTTCTGAGATACTTCCCGATTCTTTTGATTGTATTGCATATCATGAGAAAAAGCATTTTCTAAATCAATATCTGTCTCTTCTAATATTTCTTTTAAATCCAGATAAAATTCTACTGCCTGTGGAACACCCAGTCCCATTTCTGTTAACTCATCTTTTCGTACAAAGACTTCTTCTGTTTTGCCATCCATTTTAAGCTGTCCATTCTCCATCACCAGAACTCTGTCTGCATGATCTGCCACATCGTCCATGTTATGTGAAACCAGTACGATAGTGATTCCTCTCTCTTTATTCAAATGATGTAAGAGGTCAAATAATATCTTTTTACCCGGTGCATCCATACCGGCAACCGGCTCATCTAAAATGAGGTATTCCGGCTCCATCGCAAGAATTCCAGCTAATGCTACTCTCCTTTTTTGTCCACCAGAAAGAGAAAATGGAGAAACTTTTTCAAGTTCATTAGAAAGTCCTGCAAGTTGCATCGCATGACGGGCTTTTTCCTCACATTCCTTTTTATCAAAGCCAAGATTCTTCGGACCAAATGCAATATCTTTTAATACATTTTCTTCAAAAAGCTGGTATTCTGGATACTGGAAACAGAGTGCTACCTTCTGTCGAAGCTTTTTTAAATCATATTTCTTCTCCCAGATATTTTCTCCATTGAAGAAATAGTCCCCGCTTTTCGGCTGAAAAAGCCCATTAAAATGCTGAATTAAAGTAGACTTTCCTGAACCCGTACGACCTATAATCGCCACGAATTCTCCAGGTTCTATGGCAAGTGAAATATCTTTTATGGCATATTTTTCTTCTCCGGAGTCTTGCTTTTTGTACTGATAACTGATGTTTTTAAGAGTAATTCCTTTTGTTGATTCTGTTTCTTTAGGCTCATCTATATTCTTAGATGCGTTTTCTTTTATATCTGATGTTTCTTTTAATTCATGCGATTTCTTAGATACTTCTGCTTCATCCAATTCATGGGATTTCTTAGATACTTCTGCTTCATCTAATTCATATGATTTCTTAGATACTTCTGTTTCATCAGCCAAGTTCAGATCACCTAAAGAATTGTCAGCTAATTTTTCATTTCTATCATCTACAGAGATACTATGGGAATCAGATTGTTTTTCCATAGAGTTTCCGTATCGACTGTTTTCCTTAGCTTGACTCTTTACATTACTCCTGCTACTTTCACTTATTGTCTTCCGTTCAGATTTATACTCATACAAGACTATATTATCAGACTTGTCCTTCTGAAAATGATATTTCAAAAACTCAAGTAACTGTTGCTTTGTGTAAATCTCTTCCGGCACATCCATACTTTTTTTTCTTAAGTCATCTATCAAAGCAACTTCAAATGGCAGTTCCAGATTATTTTCCACTAATTTTTCTGGTATTTTAAATAATGTCTCTGGTGTACCTTTAAGCGTAATCTTACCATGGCTCATTACATATAAATAATCTGCCTGACTGACTTCCTGCAAAAAATGTGTAATATAAATAACGGTAATATTCTTCAAACGTTTTAAATCATAGATAGCTTCCAACAGTTCCTTCCGGCTTTCCGGGTCAATCATTGCTGTCGGTTCATCAAATATAATACATTCCGGTTCCATCGCAAGAACTCCAGATATCGCAATCTTCTGCTTCTGCCCTCCAGAAAGCGCTCCCGGTGATACTTCTCTATAAGCAGTCATTCCCGTAGAAGCCAATGCTTTTGTAATCCTCATTTCTATCTCTTCCGCTGGAATTCCCATATTTTCCGGGCCAAATGCAACATCTTCCTCCACGATATTTCCTATCAACTGATTATCAGGATTTTGAAATACCAGCCCTGCTGTCTTCCGAATATCCAAAATCTGTTCTTCTTTTGCAGTATCCATTCCACCAACGTAAATAACACCACCCGATGGCTTTAATAATGCTGCAAGCTGCTTCGCAAGCGTAGATTTTCCAGAACCATTATGACCGAGAATTCCCACAAAATCTCCTTTTTTAATAGAAAGAGAAATATTGTCAATCGCCGTATGTTCTATAACTTCTTCTTTTTCTCCAGAATACATTTTATACTTAAATAAAAGATTTTTAACGTCAATTAAATTCATCTGACTTTTCTCCACTATAATCATTGTTCGTAAAACTGCATCTCACCTTTATCATAAGTTTGACAAAGCTAACAAATATTATAACCCATTTTCTCTCAAAAAGATACTGGTTTGATTTAATTCGGTGTATTCAACAGACAAAGCCAGGCCCGAAAGAGAGAAGAGAACCTATATCTGTGGCCTTGGAGCTAGGATTGAATGCGAGCCGTTAAGCGAACATTCAACCCACAGTGATAGAGTCACAGATATAGGTTCTCTTCTCTCTTTCGGGACGTCTCCCTTGCCTGATAAATTAAATAAAAAAATCGCACTTAGACAGATGTCTAAATGCGATTCCATTTCTTTTCATTTATTAAGTTAAAATTAAACTAATTCAATAATAACTTCTAATGCAGCATCACCTTTACGCTGAGCAATCTTAACAATTCTTGTGTAACCACCGTTACGGTCAGCGTATTTAGGAGCGTACTCATCAAAAATCTTCTGAGCAAGATCAATTTTCTTTGTGTTTGCTTTTCTGCCTTTTCCTTCTACAGGAACTTCTGTTACAGGGTATAATACCTTTAACATCTGACGTCTAGCATGAAGTCTGGATGGTAAATCTTTTTTGATTTCTTTTTCAACTGTTTCATAAACAGTTACTTTCTTTCCATCTACTACTTCTTTAACTCTCTTGCCTTCAGCGTCTTTTTTAGCTACTTTAGCCTGAACCTTAACAACTTCGAAGTTGTCTTTTTCTTTAACACCAAGAGCGATTAAGCCTTCAGCGATTTTGCGGATTTCTTTAGCTTTAGCTTCTGTAGTACGAATCTTTCCATGATATAAAAGCTGTGTAACCTGGTTACGTAATAAAGCTTTTCTCTGGTTAGATGTTCTTCCTAATTTTCTGTATTTTGCCATTTTAATGGACCTCCTGTTTATTTTTCGCCATGCTTACTAATACCTTCAGCTTAAGCGGGTCTATATTACTTTGTTTATGGTAAGAATTACTCTTCGCTATTGTTTAAGGAAAGACCTAATTCTTTTAATTTAGCTAATACTTCTTCAAGAGACTTACGTCCAAGGTTACGAACCTTCATCATATCTTCAGGTGTCTTGTTTGTAAGTTCTTCAACAGTATTGATACCTGCTCTCTTTAAGCAGTTATATGAACGAACAGATAACTCTAATTCATCGATATTCATCTCTAATACTTTATCAACCGGATCCTGAGCTGTCTCTACCATAACTTCTGCTTTCTGAGCATTCTCAGATAAGTCAATGAAAAGGTTAAGATGTTCACTCAGAACTTTAGCAGCAAGGCTGACTGCTTCGTCCGGTGCCAGTGTTCCATTTGTAAATACATCAAGAGTCAGCTTATCAAAGTCTGTAATCTGACCTACACGAGTATTCTGTACAGTAAGATTTACACGCTCTACTGGTGTGTAAATAGAATCTACTGCAATTACATCAATGGACTGATCTTCCGATTTGTTCTTATCAGCGCCTACATATCCACGGCCTTTTGTGATAGTCAGCTCTGCTTCAAAATGGCTGTCTGCACCGCCACTTAAAGTTGCAATAACTAAATCCGGATTAATGATTTCAATATCACTGTCAACCTGGATGTCTGCTGCTGTAACTACACCCTCTCCGCTGAACTCAATAAAAGCGCGTTTTGGTTCGTTAGAAGAACTGTTATTCTTGATAGCCAGTTCTTTAATATTCATAATTATTTCAGTGACATCTTCTTTTACTCCAGGAATAGAGCTGAACTCATGAAGAACGCCTTTAATCTTCACTGCGCTTACTGCTGCACCTGGTAAGGAAGATAACATGATTCTTCTTAAGGAGTTACCTAAAGTTGTGCCGTACCCTCTTTCCAGTGGTTCCACCACAAAACGACCATATTTATTGTCTTCTGAAATCTCTGCTATTTCAATTCTCGGTTTTTCGAATTCAAACACGAATGGGACCCTCCTTTTGGGTAATTAATTGGAAAATCAATTCCAAGTTTACCAGCTTCCATATACTACAATTGAATGCCTGTGTAATAGCAGGCATTCAATTTGAAGAATCATTTATTATTTAGAATATAACTCGACAATGAGTGTTTCGTTAACTGGAACATCGATCATGTCACGGGAAGGAAGTTCTTTAACTGTTCCTTTTAACTCTTCGATGTCAGCGTCTAACCATGCTGGTACAAGAACACCGCCAGTTGCTTCTACGATATCTTTGTATCTCTGCATTGTCTTTTTGTTTTCTTTAATCTCTACAACATCACCAGCTTTGATTCTGTAAGATGGAATGTTAACGCATTTACCGTTAACTAATACATGCTTATGTCCAACAATCTGTCTAGCTTCTTTTCTTGTTCTTGCAAATCCCATACGGAATACTACGTTGTCCAGTCTGGACTCAAGAAGAACCATTAAGTTAGGACCTGTAAGTCCTTTCATTCTCTCTGCTGTAGCATAGTAGTTTCTGAAAGGTTTTTCTAAAACACCGTAGATGAATTTTGCTTTCTGTTTTTCACGAAGCTGAAGACCATACTCACTGATCTTTCTGCTGGAACGAACTAACTTTCTGTTTGATTTTTTATTCACTCCTAAATATACAGGATCCATATCTAAGGATCTGCATCTCTTCAGGACTGGAGTTCTATCAATTGCCATTCTTACTTACCTCCTATTAGACTCTTCTACGTTTTGGTGGACGACATCCGTTATGAGGTACTGGTGTAACGTCTTTGATGCTTGTTACTTCCAGACCACATGCCTGAAGTGCACGAATTGCTGCTTCTCTTCCTGAACCTGGTCCTTTAACCATAACTTCAACAGTCTTTAATCCGTGTACCACTGCTGCTTTAGCTGCTGTTTCAGCTGCCATCTGTGCTGCATATGGAGTAGATTTTTTGGAGCCTCTGAAGCCCATTTCTCCAGCACTTGCCCAAGAAAGAGCGTTACCTTCAGAGTCAGTTAATGTTACAATTGTATTATTAAAAGATGACTGAATATGAGCCTGACCGTGCTGTACATTCTTTTTAACACGTTTCTTCGTCACCTTTTTGGTCACTTTCTTTGCCATTGACGAAACCCTCCTATAGGATTAATCTATATTACTTATCACTAAATTACTTATTTCTTCTTGTTTGCAACAGTTTTCTTAGGACCTTTACGTGTTCTAGCGTTTGTCTTTGTCTTCTGTCCACGAACAGGTAATCCTTTTCTATGACGGATTCCTCTGTAGCAACCAATTTCCTGTAAACGTTTGATGTTCATAGCGATCTCACGACGTAAATCACCCTCTACAGTATAATCTGCATTGATGATATCGCTAAGACGACGAACCTCGTCATCAGTCAAATCGCGTACACGTGTGTCAGGATTAACGTCTGCTGCTTTTAAAATCTGATCTGCACTTGTTCTTCCAATTCCATAAATATAAGTAAGACCGATTTCTACACGTTTTTCTCTAGGTAAATCAACACCTGAAATACGAGCCATGTGTGCACCTCCACTAAATATTCATCCGACAAAATCCATCGCTGCCGCGTACGGTGAAATGATCAGCGTGTCTTAAGTTCGGATTCGTCTTGTTTTCCTTAATATAATATTATTGTTTAACGTCATGAAATACAATGTATTCCCGGACTACAGCGTGACCGTCTTATCGTTACAGACAAACTGTAAACTCTTTCGCGCTGCCTGACAGTGCTGTCTTTCCGCACTGTCCTTTTACGAAAAAATATTGGTAAATAATTACCACAGCCGCTTTTCGTAAAACTACTTAATCGCCATGACGGTGGCAATAGTTGATGATATCCGCAAAACTCAATAGTCTCTCTTGCATCTGACGTAAATACTCAGATTGAAAGGATATCATACCAATGACACAACAAAATCAAGAATATACTCTTCACTCCCAAATTCTGCTGAACCCGGAAGCAAGGTCTTATCCCTGTCTCTGTTTATGTTTTGGATTTTCGCAAATGATTCTGATTGCGCCTTTGCGTTTAATGACTTTGCATTTTTCGCAGATAGGCTTAACTGATGCTCTAACCTTCACGATTTTCTCTCCTTTCCAAAACGTTCGGCAATTATTATATCATCTTTCTATATTAAAAGCAAGCACAAATCTTCCGAAAAACGACAGAATTCCAGCCATTCTTCAGTCAAATCGTACAAAACCTTTTAATCTATTTATCTCTCCAGATAATTCTGCCTTTTGTTAAATCGTATGGGGAAAGTTCAATTGTCACTTTATCGCCTGGTAAAATCTTAATGAAGTTCATACGTAACTTTCCGCTGATGTGTCCCAGTACCTGATGACCATTCTCAAGCTCTACCTTAAACATAGCATTAGGGAGCTTCTCTACTACCTTTCCTTCAACTTCAATAACATCTGATTTTGACATATTTAATCCTCCTGCTTTCTTACTTTACGCCCTTCCATTCCAGCGATCTCATCACAGATCCTCTGATTGGCATCCTCCGAAGAAATCAGGGATGGAAAAGCTTCTGCCATTCTCTCAGAGCGTATCATCTGAATATGTTTCTTCTTTTTCCACTTCGGATTATCAATGGTTCTTCTTCCCCCATCAGATAACCCAATCATCTCACCCTCCTGCTTTACAATCATGTAAACTTTTCCTTTATCATGACCACAAAGGGATGTGGCAAAATAACCTAATTTATATTCTAGCATAAATCTTCTCCATTACCAAGTAAAAATTTATAAAAAAATTACTTTTCTTTTTGTTTATTATTCATGGCTGTATCGTTTTTATAATACTCCAAGTGCCTCTTTCTCTTCTGGCAGCATCGTAAGAATCTCGCATCCATCATCAGTAATCGCAATCGTATTCTCATAATGAGCAGAAAGCTTTCCATCTGCCGTTGCTACTGTCCAGTCATTATCAAGCCAGTAAACATCATAAGTTCCTTCATTAATCATCGGCTCAATAGCAAGCGCCATGCCCTTCTGCATCTTTGCCCCTCTTCTTCTCTGAACAAAGTTCGGAATCTCCGGTGCCTCATGAAGATGGGTTCCAATACCATGCCCTGTCAGGTCACGGACAACAGAATACCCATTGCTCTCTGCATAGGTCTGCACACCTCTTGCAATATCAACTAAATGATTGCCAGGTTTTGCAAACTTAATACCTTCAAAGAAAGATTGTCTTGTAACATCAATAATCCTCTGTGCTTCCGGACTGATTTCTCCAACACCATGTGTTCTTGCTGCATCAGAATGATATCCTTTATAAATAAGCCCTGCATCAAGACTCACGATATCTCCATTCTGAATATATCTTTTTTTAGAAGGAATTCCATGAACAACCTCATCGTTAATCGACACACATACAGAAGCCGGAAATCCCTGATAATTCAAAAAATTAGGAATGCAGCCAAAGTCTCTGATCATTGTCTCACAAATCTGATCAATATCCTTTGTTGTCATCCCCTCTTTTAATTCCTTACGCATTTCCTCGTGAACCAGTGCCAGTAAACGGCCGGACTCACGCATCAATGCTATCTCATGCTCGTTCTTTATTGTAATTGCCATTGTTTTCTCCTATAGCCAGTTTTTATCAATCTCTTTTTTTAGCTCACAAAACATATCATAAAATGATTCTTTTGCCCGCATAACAATACCTAATGCAATTCTTTCATTATAAGAATGTGCCACATTATTTCTTTCTTGTAAAGCACGAAGCCACAGTTCCTCATCTTTAATCATACCTGCTTTATAAGCTGTTTTTAAAATAATTTTAGGAGAACCGGTTGCTCCCTCCTCATACCCATGTGATTCCAGAATTTCTTTCATCATTTTCCATGACTGTTCAAAACATACTTCAAACAAGCCAACCAGACCTGTTAAAATAACCGTATCATACGGTGGGTCATATTTATAAATTTCTTTCATATTACACAAAGCCGAACAAAAATTCTCATACTTTTTCATATAAAATCTTCCCTTCCCGCATAATAGACTGTCGCAGCTCATCCTGCATTTCCCTGCTCATATCAACAATATCATATTCTAATAATGTTGATGTTTCTTCATCAACATCCAGAGCAAATCTTGCAAAGTCACCACCTACAACAGCCAAATCAATATCACTGGTACGTCTGTAGTCACCTCTGGCTCTTGACCCAAATAATATAACCTTATCTATATTATATTTTCTTGCAAAAGTTCGTATCTCTTCTATTACTTTTGGTTTTATTCCTGTATGCTCCATGAGACACCCTCTCATTTATAATACTTTATAATAAAAAAGGCTATCGCACTATAAGAGTGATACCGCGACAGCCCTTTTCATTTCAAACACACTCTATCCAAGAACCTCTGTAATCTTTTCAAATACTACATTGATATCTAAAGTTCCGTCTACTGTTAAAAGAGAACCTTTCTTATCATAGTACTCAATTAAAGGCTTTGTCTGGTCATGATAAACCTGTAATCTCTTCTTAACGGTTTCTGGCTTATCATCTTCACGAAGAACTAACTTTTCTCCGCAATGGTCACAGATACCCTCTTTCTTAGGTGGCATATTTACTACGTGATATGTAGCACCACAACCAACACAGGCTCTTCTTCCGCCCATTCTATTGATGATATTCTCATCAGGAACATCTACGTTGATTGCATAATCAATCTTCTCATTCTGATTGTTCAGTGCATAGTCAAGAGCTTCTGCCTGTGGAATAGTACGTGGAAAACCATCAAGGATAAATCCTTTAAAGCAGTCCTTTTCTTTGATACGATCTACTACAAGGTCAACAACCAGTTCGTCTGGTACAAGCTGTCCTGCATCCATGTATCCTTTTGCTTTCTGTCCGAGTTCTGTATTGTTCTTAATATTAGCACGGAAAATATCACCTGTGGAAATATGAGGAATACCATATTTCTCTGAAAGTTTCTTTGCCTGAGTTCCTTTACCTGCGCCAGGAGCGCCTAACATAATAATCTTCATTATTTATTAACCTCCAGATTTAACATCATCATATATTTAAACATATACGATTTTATTCTAACCCTATTTTGCAGGAAATACAAGAAAAATTTTGACTTATGCAACAAAGGAGACGCCTCCAGAAAGAGAAATAAGCTATATTTGTGACTTTCGTCGCTGCAGGTTGAATGTTCGCTTAACCACTCACATCCAACCTTTGCTCCCAGGCCACAAATATAGCTTATTTCTCTTTCTGGAGGCTGTTCTTTGGCTACTGAAGTAAAAACAGATTTCCTATTCTTCCTGCTCCCATTTCCAAATCCCCCAATAAATTTGTAAAATAGGAACAAGCAGAAGTTATTTCACATTCTTTGTAAAGCTGATTTCTGGATTCTTTAAATAAGTATAATAACCAGTATGTCTTCTGTATAATGTCCCATCCAAATATCCCATATTTTTAATAACTTTACCGTTCATTTTTACAATGGATGTTGCCCATTTATTTTCAGGATTCTTTTTCCAGTTATGATTGTTATAATATTGATATCTGTATAAGTTTCCATTTTTAACACAAATTCGGATAGAGAAATCTGAACCGCCGTTTGTAAGATAATTCTGTCCATTTTTTCGAGAAAGCAACAGCCATCTTCCTCCCTCTCTAAATGTATCTAGCTTTACTACTTTGCCATTTTTATAATAATAAATCTGGCATCCTGTGTAATGTCTTCCCGTTTTATCGTTTCCTGCTCCTTGTGTTCCTCTTAAAAGTACAGGGGCATTATTGTCCCCAATATTTACGATGGCATAATATTTTTTATTACTTACATTTTTCCTTAAATATTTTTTATATGCCTTTATCATAGTTGCTGATGTTACTTTTTTAGGAGTTATCGTTTTGATTGCTTTTGACGTATTTGTTTTTACTTTCTGATTTACAGTCTGAATCTGCTTTTGCTGAGTGACAGCAGCCTGCACATTTCTCGATGAAACAGCCATAGTAAGCGGCATCGTTGCAGCAAACAAAAAAGCTGCTGCCATTACGGAGCTTTTGATTTTACTCTTTACTGCCTGTACATCTCCTCGCTTACTTTCTAAAACCTTGTTTGTAAAATTTCTTTCTGTCTTTCTCATTTTACTCATCCTTTCTAAGATAATCTTTATTGAAGCCATCACTGCTTCTACCTATATATACGAGATAAAATGAGAATCCCACAAAATAAAAAAACAACCTTCTGAAGAATCCCCAAATCTTCCAACATGAATTCTGATTTGTCTCCACCAGCCAAAGACAGCACCCTAAAAAAGAAGAGAACCTATATTTGTGGCCTTAGAGCGAGGATTGAATATGAGCCTTTAAGCGAATATTCAACCCGCAGTGATAGAGTCACAAATATAGGTTCTCTTCTTTTTTAGGATGCGTCTCCTTTGCCTGCGGCAAATCAGAATCTTACCCTTTTATACTGCCTGGATATTCTTTGTTGCGATTACATCAACACCTGTTCCTGCTACGTTAGGAACGATGACATCACCAATCTTAACTGGTGCTTTTACTACGACCGGTTTAATTTCATCAAGAATATCAAAAATCTTTCCTTTTGGAATAACGTCTTTTGTCTTTACGGATACAGCGGCAAGGTTTCCACCTTCTACCTTAACGATTGATGTAACTACACGTGTTGGGTTTGTTACTTCTTCTCTTGCATATTTATCTCCACGAGGACAAGTATTACCTTTTACATCTGTTACTTCACCGTTTTCCATTGTAACTGTAATCTGGCATCCAAGAGGACATCCAATACATGTTAAGTCTCTTTTTTCCATGATACTACTCCTCCTCAATCTTTACAGTGATGGTCTCAAGACCTTCATATGCTTCGAGATCTTTCTTCTTTAAGATAACCTGTTCCATCTCGCCCGGAGCCATAACCTGTTTTCTACGATGCTGTACTCTTTCATCATTTAAGTATACGCTGATATAGCTATTCTTAAATACACCGCCTACACGGAAACGTACTGTCAGAAGGTCTGCCATGTTATCTACATGGATCGTGCTTGGTACTGTGTAACGAACACCATCGATTGCTTTAATTTCTACTACTTTATCAGATTTCTGTGCATCTTTGCCACAGTTGTTCTTTACATAAAGTGCTGCATTCTTACCTGCTGTTGCTGCTTCTTCTGAAACGTAATCAACAAGGTCATGTACATGCAGTACGTTACCACAGGCAAATACACCGTCGATGTTTGTCTCAAGACTTTCGTCTACTAATGGACCATTTGTTACAGGGTTCATTGCTACGTCTGCCTGTTTTGATAATTCGTTCTCAGGAATAAGACCACATGAAAGAAGAAGTGTATCACAATCGTAATGTACTTCTGTTCCAGGGATTGGTTTTCTGTCTGGACCAACTTCTGCGATCACTACGCCTGTCAGTCTGTCTTTTCCTTCGATATCGATTACAGTATGGCTTAATAACAGTGGAATGTCATAATCATCAAGACACTGTACGATATTTCTCTTTAAGCCGCCGGAGTAAGGCATAACTTCTGCTACAACCTTAACTTCTGCTCCTTCAAATGTCATACGTCTTGCCATGATCAGTCCGATATCACCAGAACCTAAGATCACAACCTTTTTACCAGGCATGAAACCTTCCATGTTAACAAGTCTCTGTGCAGTACCTGCAGAATAAATACCTGCCGGACGATATCCAGGAATGTTCAGGGCTCCACGAGGACGTTCACGACATCCCATCGCTAAGATCACTGCCTTTGCCTGATACATAACGATACCTTCTTCGCGGTTCATTACGGTTACTACTTTATCTTTAGAAATATCACATACCATTGTATGTAACTTATACTCGATATTTAACTCAGCTGCCTGATCAATAAAACGAGCTGCATATTCCGGACCGGTTAACTCTTCTTTAAATGTATGAAGACCGAATCCATTATGGATACACTGATTTAAAATACCACCAAGCTGATTATCTCTTTCAATAACTAAAATACTGTCGATGCCCTCTTTTTTAGCAGCGATTGCAGCAGCTAAACCAGCAGGACCTCCACCTACGATTACGACATCATAAGATTTCATAGTATTATTCCTCACTTTCTTTCAATACTGATCCTAGTCTTCTTTAATCTTTCCTACTAACAGATTGGAACCTTCACCCTTCTTAGTGATTTCTGTCATTGGAATACCAAGCTCTCTTGAAAGAATTTCCATTGTTCTAGGAGTACAGAAACCTGCCTGGCAACGACCCATACCTGCACGAGTTCTACGTTTTACACCATCCATAGTTCTTGCACCAAGTGGACGATTGATTGCATCCATGATCTCGCCTTCAGTAATCATCTCACAACGACATACGATGCTGCCGTATTCTGGTTTTTCTTTGATTAAAGCATTCTTTTCTTCTAAAGTAAGGTCTTCCATATGGATAACATCTTTACGTTTTGCGATGAAGTTGTCTTTCTCTGGGAAATGATATTTATCCTGAATCTGTCCGGCAATTCTCTCAGCAATCGCAGGGGAACTTGTAAGTCCCGGAGACTCGATTCCTAATGCATCAAAGAATCCCGGTGCATCTTTTGCTTCTTCGATAATGAATTCATGTTCTGGTAAATGAGCACGAAGTCCGGCGAAAGAAGTGATAATCTTATTCATAGGAAGTTTTGTTCTTGTGAGATAGCTGTGCTGTGCTTTGTAAGCTAAATCATCAAGAATCTCCTGTGTTGTCTCTACTGCATCCTTACCTTCAACGTCTGTTGCAGATGGTCCTACGAACATATTGCCGTGGATTGTAGGTGCACAGAGGATACCTTTACCCATCTTACCAGGAAGTGGGAATACTGTTGCTGAGAAGTAATCTCCTAATTCTTTATCCATAAGGAGATACTCACCTCTACGAGCGATAATATGTTTCTTATCTTCGCTAACCATGTTATGAAGAGTATCTGCATATACACCTGCTGCATTAACAACAATCTTAGTTTCAAATGTTCCTTTATTGGTTACTACTTCGTAGTGGTCATCTTTCTTGATGATGTTCTCAACTGCATGCTCAAACTTAAATTCGCATCCGTTCATTGCAGCATTTTCACCCATAGCAATCGCAAGTCCCCATGGACAGATAATACCACCTGTTGGAACATACAGAGCTGCTACTGTATTATCAGTCAGATTAGGCTCCATCTTAAGAGCTTCTTCTTTATCAATAATACGACATCCTGGAACACCGTTCTCTTTTGCCTGCTCTAAAAGGACATCTAACTTGCCTCTTTCTCCCGGTACAGTACAGACAATGAGGGAACCGTTTTTCTTAATTGGATAATCCAGATCCTCTGCCAGTTCATAAAGAAGCTCGTTACCTCTTACGTTCATCTCTGCCATAAGAGTTCCTGGTTTACAGTCATATCCACCATGAACAATACCACTGTTTGCTTTGGATGTTCCAGATGCAACGTCATCACCCTTATCGATTACGCACATATTTACCTGATACTTGGACAACTCTCTTGCAGTACAAGTACCAGTAACACCGGCACCAATTACAATAATGTCATACATATCTTCTTATACCTCCATTTGTTTTGGCCGCATGACAAAAAGCTACGCATTCCCTTTCTGCTTATCTGAGCATTAAAATATATCGGAAAGAAATAAAATTCACCAGCCAATTGCTTACAAAAAAATACATTCCGATAAAATCGCACAAATATTACCGCTTATGTCACCCGTTTCTATATGTATATATTACAACATTTTCTTTGTTCTGTAAATTATACATTTTTACAAATGTGCTTAATTTTTTGTATTTTTCCACGATGTTTGGGAAAATTCCCGATACAAAAACAAAAAATTACCCTTGTGGGTGGTCAACAGACGCGCCCAAAGAGAGCGGATAGCCTTCGTCCGTCCTACAACAAAAAAACCTGCGCTGTTCAATCATAGATTCAACAACACAGGTTTTCTATAAAAAATTCGAATATTATTCTGTTAAAAATCCGGTATACTGACGTACTAATGTCTGAGATTCAATCTGTTTCATTGTCTCTAATACTACACCAGCGATAATGATGATAGATGTTCCTCCAAAGGAGACATTCGCACCAAAGTATCCGTTAAAGAAAATCGGAATTACTGCAACGATACAAAGACCAACTGCACCGATAAAAATAATATAAGTTAAAATTGAATTTAAGTAATCAACGGTTGCCTTACCAGGACGAATTCCTGGAATGTAACCACCCTGTTTCTTCATATTATTGGATATTTCTAACGGGTTAAATGTAATCGATGTGTAGAAATATGCGAATATTACGTTGAGAACCAGGTAAACGATTAAACCGATAGACCAGTTCCAGTGATCTGGATTACACCAGTTTGACTGATTTAATGCGTTGAAAATAAATCCGGCAGCACCTTTTGGATCTGCTCCAATGAGTTGCTTGATTACCAATGGAAACTGTAACAGTGAGGAAGAAAAGATGATTGGCATTACATTTGCTGTATTTACTTTTACAGGTAATGTTGATCCTAATCCTCCAAGCTGGCTTCCACCCTGGATTTTTCTTGAATACTGCACAGGGATTCTTCTCTCTGCATCATTTAAAATAATTGTAAGAATAATCGTTCCAATAATAACAATGAAAATAATCACTCCGGCAATAATTACGTTGCTAATCTGTTTACCTTCCATAAATTTCTGGTACAGATTATATAAATCACTTGGCATACGGGAAACGATGTTACAAAGTAAGATGATAGAAATACCGTTTCCTACACCTTTATCTGTAATCTGTTCTCCAAGCCACATAACAAAGACTGATCCTGCTGTTAAGCAAACAATCATCTCCATTACGATCAGCGGACCATAGTTTGACAAAAGGCCCTGTTTTCCAAAACCGATTGCCAGACCGGCACTTTCAAGAACGGAAAGTCCGAGGGTAACAAATCTTGTGATGTTGTTAATCTTCTTACGTCCGTCCTCGCCATCACGATACAGCTCTTCCAATGCCGGAATGGCAATGGTAAGGAGCTGGATAATGATAGAAGCCGTGATATATGGTGTTACGTTTAACGCGAACAATGACATAGATTCAAATGATCCGCCAGTAAAGGAATTCAACAGGTTAAAAGAATCTCCTAACAAAGAGTTTAAATACTGGCTGATTGTATCAGTGTCAATTCCCGGTATTGGAAGCTGACTGCCCAATCGGCAGATAATTAAAACTACTAATGTAAATAGGAGTCTTTTTCTAATATCCTTCACTTTCAGAGCATTTCTGAGAGTTTCGAACATTAAATCACCTCAGCTTTTCCGCCAGCAGCTTCAATCTTAGCTACAGCACTCTTAGAGAATGCGTTAACCTGAACTGTAAGCTTCTTGCTTAATTCTCCGTTTCCAAGAATTTTAACACCGTCAAAGGTATTTTTTACTAAACCACTTTCGATTAAAGTGTCGATTGTTACAACGCTATCTGCTTCGAATCTTTCAAGTTCGGAAACATTGATTGCGATGATTTTCTTTGAGTTGATGCAAGTGAAGCCTCTCTTAGGAAGTCTTCTGTATAAAGGCATCTGTCCACCTTCAAAACCTACACGAACTTTTCCGCCAGAACGAGATTTCTGACCTTTCTGTCCTCTGCCTGCAGTCTTTCCGTTTCCTGAACCATGTCCACGACCTACACGGAAAGCATCGCTGTGTTTGGAACCTGCAGCAGGATGTAAATTAGATAAATTCATTTACGGGTACCTCCTTATCTGCAATTAAATTTCTTCAACTTTTACCAAGTGTCTAACATGCCAAATCATTCCGCGTACAGCATCGTTGTCAGGCATTTCAACTGTTTTGTTGACTTTTTTAAGTCCTAATGCTTCTACAGTTGCTCTCTGTTTAGGAATAGCACCGATAGGAGACTTAACTAATGTGATTTTTAATTTATCTGCCATCTTTCTTTCCTCCTTTTACAGTTCGTCAACTGATTTGCCACGAAGTCTTGCAACTTCTTCTGGAGTCTTAATCTCTTTAAGACCAGCGATTGTAGCAAGTACTACGTTCTGTTTATTGTTAGAACCTAATGCTTTGGAACGGATATTCTTATATCCTGCAAGTTCAAGAACCGCACGAGAAGGACCTCCGGCGATGATACCGGTACCTTCTGGAGATGCTTTTAATAAAACTTCTGCACTTCCAAATTTTCCAATGAAATCATGTGGGATGGAACCTACTTCATTTACAGGAACCTTAACCAGTTTCTTCATAGCGTCTTCTTTTCCCTTACGGATAGCTTCAGGAATTTCAATCGCTTTACCTAAACCAGCTCCAACATGACCGTTTTTATCACCAACTACTACTAAAGCAGCGAAACGCATATTACGTCCACCTTTTACTACCTTAGTAACACGTTTGATTGATACTACTGTTTCTTCTAATTCTAATTGACTAGCATCAATTAATTCGCGCTTCATGTTATATCCTCCTTGTTTAGAAATTAAGACCAGCTTCACGGGCTGCATCTGCCAGTGCCTGAATCTTACCCTGGTAAATGAAACCTCCTCTGTCGAAGACAACTGTTGTGATACCTTTTTCAATTGCTCTCTTAGCAATTACTGTTCCTAAATGAGCTGCTGCTGCAACGTCATTAGTTTTTTCAAGCTCTGCCTTAACTTCTTTCTGTACTGTAGAAGCTGAAACAAGAGTTTTTCCAACGGTATCATCGATAATCTGAGCATACATATGATTGTTGCTTCTGAATACGGCTAAACGTGGAGTAGAAGCAGTTCCGCTGATGCGGTTACGAAGTCTTCTATGTTTTTTAGCACGAACTTCACTTCTTGATTTTTTATTAATCATTCTTACTTCCTCCTAATTATTTCTTACCTGTCTTGCCGACTTTACGTCTGATTACTTCATCAGCATACTTGATACCTTTTCCCTTGTAAGGTTCTGGTTTTCTCTTTTCTCTGATTTCAGCTGCGTACTGTCCAACTTTCTGTTTGTCGATTCCCTTGATAGTAATCTTGTTCTGTCCGTCTAATACAGACTCAAGACCTTCTGGATCTTCCATTTCTACAGGATGAGAATATCCAAGAGAAAGAATAAGTTTCTTGCCCTGTTTCTGAGCTCTGTAACCAACACCGTTGATTTCAAGAACTTTTTCGTATCCCTTTGTAACACCTGTTACCATATTTGCAACCAGAGTTCTTGTAAGACCATGTAAAGATTTCATTTTCTTTAAATCGTTAGGTCTTGTAACAACTACCTGATTATTTTCAACTTTAATGTCCATTTCTACTGGAAGACTCTCTGTGAGTGTTCCTTTAGGACCCTTTACAGTCACAACGTTGTTCTCTGCAACAGTAACTTCAACACCTGCAGGGATTTCAACTGGTAATCTACCAATTCGTGACATATTGCACCTCCTTAAATTGTCGGAAAAGACCATGTCTTTTCTGTTTTCAGTAGTATATATATCTCTCATCGTCTTAGCGATGAGCTTTTCAGAAAAGGCTTTTAATAAAGCCTTTCTTCTTAAGCTAATCCCGTAACCTATACGGTTAATGTAATGCAGTTCTTAAAGAACTACCATACAAATGCTAATACCTCTCCACCTACGTTCATAGAACGAGCTTCTTTGTCTGTAACAACACCTTTGTTTGTGGAGATGATCGCAACGCCTAAACCACCAAGTACTTTTGGCATATTTTCAACGTCTGCGTATACTCGAAGTCCTGGTTTAGAGATTCTCTTTAATCCAGAAATAATTCTTTCGTTCTTATCAGCACCGTATTTTAATGCAATACGGATTGTCTTAAATGCACCATCCTCGATGATGTCATAACCTTTGATATATCCTTCTTTTAAAAGAATATCAGCGATGGAAATTTTCATTTTAGATGCAGGAACATCTACTGTATCGTGTTTTGCAGTATTTGCATTACGAATTCTAGTAAGCATATCTGCAATTGGATCGCTCATTGTCATTATTAGCTGCCTCCTTCCTAATATTTCTACCAGCTTGCTTTTTTAACTCCAGGAATCTGACCTTTGTATGCTAATTCACGGAAACAGATTCTGCAGATTCCGTATTTTCTTAAATAAGCATGTGGGCGGCCACAAATTTTGCAACGAGAATATTCTCTAGATGAGAATTTCTGTTTACGCTGCTGTTTAACTTTCATTGCTTTCTTAGCCATTAGAAATCCTCCTAACTATTTTGCGTACGGCATTCCAAATAAAGTAAGTAATTCACGAGCTTCTTCATCAGTATGAGCTGTTGTAACGAAGATAACATCCATACCTCTAACTTTGTCTACCTGATCGTACTCGATTTCAGGGAAGATTAACTGCTCTTTAATACCAAGTGCGTAGTTTCCTCTTCCGTCGAACGCGTTAGGATTAACACCTCTAAAGTCACGTACACGTGGTAAAGCAAGGTTAATAAGACGATCAGCGAATTCGTACATCTTGTCGCCTCTTAAAGTTACTTTACATCCGATTGGCATTCCTTCTCTTAACTTGAAGTTAGCAACGGATTTCTTTGCTTTACAAACTACAGCTTTCTGACCTGTGATTTTTTCCATATCACCGATTGCAGAGTCTAATAATTTATGATTTTCTTTTGCATCACCAACACCCATGTTTACAACGATCTTAACGAGCTTTGGAATCTGCATTTCATTTTTATAGCCAAATTTTTTCATCATGGCAGCCTTAATCTGGCTGTCATACTGTTCTTTCAGTCTAGTCAACTTCGGTCAGCCTCCTCTCTTAAATTAGTCGATTACTTCGCCAGTTGATTTTGCGAAACGTACTTTCTTTCCATCTACAAACTTGAAACCAACTCTTGTAGGCTGTCCGTTGTGGAGAAGCATAACGTTAGATACGTCGATTGCTGCTTCTTCCTGAACAATACCGCCTGCCTGATTCTGCATGCTTGGTTTTGTATGTTTTGTAGCCATGTTGATGCCTTCTACAACAACTTTATGATTCTTAGCGTCAACGGAAAGAACCTTTCCTTCTTTATCGATATCTTTACCGGCAATAACTTTTACCATGTCATTTCTTTTAATTTTCTGAGCCACAGTAGTTACCTCCTTATAATACTTCCGGTGCTAAGGAAACAATCTTCATGAATTTCTTCTCACGAAGTTCTCTAGCAACTGGTCCAAAAATACGGGTTCCTCTTGGATTCAGATCATCTTTGATGATAACTGCAGCATTTTCGTCAAATTTGATGTAAGAACCATCTTTACGACGAGCGCCTTTTTTTGTACGTACAACTACGGCTTTAACTACGTCACCTTTTTTTACAACACCGCCTGGTGTTGCATCTTTAACTGTAGCAACGATAGTGTCACCGATATTAGCATATCTTCTTGTTGAGCCACCCATAACACGGATACAAAGAAGTTCTTTTGCTCCAGTATTATCAGCAACTTTAAGTCTAGATTCCTGTTGGATCATACTATATCTCCTTCCGTGCTAACTATTTAGCCTTCTCAACGATTTCAACAAGTCTCCATCTCTTATCTTTAGATAAAGGTCTTGTTTCCATTACTTTTACTCTGTCACCAATTCTGCACTCATTGTTTTCATCATGAGCTTTTAATTTATAAGTTCTTTTTACGATCTTGTTATATAAAGGATGTTTTACGTTGTCTGTTACACTTACAACGATTGTTTTATCCATTTTATCGCTTGTTACGAGACCTACACGAGTTTTTCTAAGGTTTCTTTCCACAACAAATTCCTCCTTCCCGATTACTCAGCACTATTCTGTTCAGCAATAATTCCCTGGATTCTGGCAATATTTCTTCTGACTTCTTTAATTCTGCTGGTGTTATCTAACTGATTTGTTGCGTTCTGGAATCTCAAATTAAATAATTCCTTCTTAGCAGCTACTAATTCTTCATTAAGTTCTGCGATGGATTTTGTTCTTAAATCTTCTACATACTTAGTTGTTTTCACTGTTATCACCGCCTTCTAAATCTGCACGAGATACGATTTTACATTTTACAGGTAATTTATGCATTGCAAGACGTAAAGCTTCTCTCGCTGTTTCTTCAGGTACTCCAGCAACTTCAAACATTACACGACCTGGTTTAACTACTGCTACCCAATATTCCAGTGAACCTTTACCAGAACCCATACGAGTTTCTGCAGGTTTTGCTGTAACCGGTTTATCTGGGAAAATCTTAATCCAAACTTTACCACCACGCTTCATATAACGAGTCATGGCTACACGGGCAGCTTCGATCTGGTTGGATTTAATCCAGCATGGATCACAAGCTACCAGTCCGAAATCACCATAAGTGATAGCTGTTCCTTTTGTAGCTTTTCCAGCCATGGAACCACGGAACTGTTTACGACGTTTTACTCTTTTAGGCATTAACATTATTTATCGCTCCCTTCCTTAGTTTCCTTTGTAGGAAGTACTTCACCATGGTATACCCAAACTTTAACACCAACTTTTCCATAAGTTGTGTTAGCTTCAGCGAAACCATAATCAATATTTGCTCTAAGTGTCTGCAGTGGAATTGTTCCCTCGCTGTAGAACTCTGTACGGGCCATATCAGCTCCGCCTAAACGGCCTGAACAAGATGTCTTGATACCTAATGCGCCGTTTCTCATAGTTCTCTGCATACAGGACTTCATTGCACGACGGAAGGAAATACGATTCTCTAACTGCTGTGCGATGTTCTCAGCTACTAACTGAGCATCTTTATCTACATCAAATCTCTTAACTTCTTTGATTTCGATGATGAGTTTCTTTCCTGTAAGTTTTTCAAGTTCTTTCTTTAACTCATCGATTGCAGAACCGCCACGTCCAATAACGATACCCGGTTTTGCTGTATGAATAATGATCTTTACACGATCAGAAGCACGTTCGATTTCTGTTCTAGAAATTCCTGCGCTGTATAAACGATTTTTAATATATTTTCTGATTTTATCATCTTCAACAAGATTGTCTGCGAAATCTTTTTCTGCATACCATCTTGAATCCCAATCCTTGATGATTCCGACTCTTAAACCATGAGGATTAACTTTCTGTCCCATTGTAAACCTCCTTATCTTTCATCCAGAACAACAGTAATATGGCACTGTCTCTTTTCGATTCTGTAAGCACGGCCCTGTGCTCTAGGCTGTATTCTCTTCATTGTAGGTCCTTTATCTGCGTAACACTCTGCTACATAAAGGTTCTCTCTATTCATGCCATTATTGTTCTCTGCGTTTGCAATGGCAGATTTTAATAACTTTCCAATGATTTCTGAAGCATATCTTGGATTATATTCTAAAATTCCTAAAGCTGTTTCAACATCTTTACCTCTGATGGCATCAAGTACGAAACATGCTTTTGTTACAGAACATCTAGCGTAAGAAAGCTTAGCAGATGGTCTGTTATCTTTATTTGCATTTCTCTCTCTTTTAATCTGGGATCTATGTCCTTTTGCCATGGATGAACCCTCCTTTCAGGCTGTTATCTATCTAACTTTACTCTTCTTTTCGTCTTTTCCATGTCCTCTGTATGTTCTGGTTGCAACGAATTCTCCTAATTTATGTCCAACCATATCTTCTGTAACATATACAGGTACATGTCTTCTTCCATCATGAACTGCGAAGGTATGACCTACGAAGGATGGGAAGATAGTAGAACGGCGGGACCATGTCTTAATAACACTCTTGTCGCCGGACTGATTCATCGCATCTACTTTTTTTAATAAACTTGCATCAGCAAATGGTCCTTTTTTTAATGAACGAGCCATGAGTTACCTCCTTAATTATTTAACGTTCTTTCCGTCTCTTGTTCTTACGATCAATTTGTTAGAATGTTTGTTTTTCTTTCTGGTCTTTAAGCCGAGTGCCGGTTTACCCCATGGAGTACATGGACCTGGACGACCGATACTAGCCTTACCTTCTCCACCACCGTGTGGATGATCGTTAGGGTTCATAACAGAACCACGAACTGTAGGACGGATTCCCATGTGACGTTTACGTCCTGCTTTACCAATGTTGATAAGGTCATGTTCGATGTTTCCAACCTGACCGATTGTAGCACGACAGTTTAAAGGAACCATTCTCATTTCTCCGGATGGAAGTCTTAATGTTGCATATTTTCCTTCCTTAGCCATAAGCTGTGCGGAGTTACCAGCGGAACGAACTAACTGAGCTCCTTTTCCAGGATGCATCTCAATGTTGTGAATTTCTGTACCAACTGGGATATTCTCAAGTGGAAGGCAGTTTCCAATATGAATTTCAGCGTCTGGACCGTTCATGATTGTTGTGCCAACCTCTAATTTATTAGGTGCAATAATGTAGGACTTCTGTCCATCTACGTAACAGATTAAAGCAATGTTTGCTGTTCTGTTTGGATCGTATTCGATAGCAACAACTTTTGCTGGAATACCATCTTTATTTCTCTTGAAATCGATTAATCTATATTTCTTCTTAGCACCGCCGCCACGATGTCTAACTGTGATTTTACCCTGGTTGTTACGGCCGGAATTTTTCTTTAAAGAATAAGTGAGAGATTTCTCAGGAGTTTTCTTTGTGATCTCTGAAAAATCAGAACCGGTCATATGTCTTCTGGAAGGTGTATATGGGTTATAAGTTTTGATTCCCATTACTTTCACTCCTTTCGTTTCCGAATATTTGATATCACGCTTTTATGCGTATAATTTCCTGTTATCTTTAAATCTTACAGACCTTCAAAAATCTGAATATCTGCACTATCCTGTGTTAACTGAACAATGGCTTTTTTCTTAGCAGCAGTTCTTCCGTAAACCATGCCTCTTCTTTTCTTTTTACCATTTAAGTTCATTGTGTTAACTTTAGCAACTTTAGCACCCTCGAACATTCTCTCAACTGCTTCTTTAACCTGAGTCTTAGTTGCATCTGGATTTACGTAAAATGTGTATTTCTTTTCGCCCATAGCAGTCATACTTTTTTCAGTAACGACTGGCTTTAAGATGACGTCATAATATTTTAAATCTGCCATTATGCGTATACCTCCTCGATTGCTGCAACTGCCTCGCTTGTAACAACAACTGTATCGTATTTAAGAATATCGTATACGTTGATGTTGTTTAATGCAGTAGTTGCTACTTTAGGTAAGTTGTTAGCTGACTTAACCACAACATCGTCTTTTTCTTTTGTTACGATTAAAGCCTTCTCAACTTTGAGATTATCTAAAACTGCTTTGATCTGTTTTGTTTTAATCTCAGCTAATTTTAACTCATCTAATACGATGAATTTGCTCTCATTAACTTTAGATGTTAAAACAGATTTCATTGCGAGCTGTTTTTCTTTCTTATTCATCTTTACGGAATAATCTCTTGGTGTTGGAGCAAATACAACTCCGCCGCCTGTCCACTGTGGAGCACGGATAGATCCCTGTCTTGCATGACCTGTTCCTTTCTGTCTCCATGGTTTTCTTCCGCCGCCTCTTACTTCAGAACGTGTTTTAGCCTTCTGAGTACCCTGGCGTTTATTTGCAAGCTGTGCTACAACAGCCTGATGTACTAAATGTTCATTCACAGGCACTGCAAAGATAGAATCGCTTAATTCGATTGTACCAACCTGAGCACCTTCCATATTATAAACAGATACTGATGCCATTTGTAAGTCCTCCTTCCTTAAGCGCCTACGCTTTAACTGCTGCTTTTAATGTTACTAAAGACTTCTTAGGTCCTGGAACGGATCCTTTTACTAAAATAACATTATTTTCTGCATCTATTTTAACTACTTCAAGATTCTGGATAGTAATCTGTACATGTCCCATCTGTCCAGGCATCTTCTTGCCTTTCATTACCTTGGATGGGTCAGATGCCATACCGTTTGATCCTGCATGACGATGGTATTTAGAACCATGTGTCTTAGGACCTGTATGCTGTCCATGTCTCTTGATAGCTCCCTGAAAACCTTTACCTTTTGAAATAGCAGTTGCATCAACTTTATCACCAGCTTCAAAAACATCAACTGTGATTTTCTGACCTAATTCGTAATTCTCTGCATCGTCTAATTTAAATTCTCTGACGAATCTCTTAACAGATACTCCTGCTTTTTCGAAATGTCCTTTCATTGGCTTTGTGGATAACTTTTCTCTCATATCCTGGAAGCCAACCTGTACGGCACTGTAACCGTCATTTTCAACTGTTTTAACCTGTGTTACTTCACAAGGTCCAGCCTGTAATACTGTAACCGGAATTAATTCACCATCTTCTGCGAAGATCTGAGTCATACCGATTTTTGTTGCTAAAATAGCCTTCTTCATTTCGTCTTCCTCCTAATTTTCTACAGCGGATTGCTTCAAACATCTGATGCAATCATTCTAGTCTACAGCGGATTACCCTCTCAAAATGTCTTACGTTCTAGCCTGGATAATCATACTAGCTATAGGACGTAAAATTATTTCTGTTTCATCTTGATGTCGATGTAAACACCTGCTGGCATTTCGAGTCTTGATAATGCATCAACTGTCTTCTGTGTTGGTGTAATGATATCAATTAATCTCTTGTGTGTTCTCTGCTCGAACTGCTCTCTGGAATCTTTATATTTGTGAACCGCTCTAAGAATTGTAACTACCTCTTTCTTAGTTGGCATCGGTACTGGACCGCTCACCTTAGATCCTGTTTTCTTTACAGTTTCGATGATGCTCTTTGCGGATGCATCGATTAACTGATGATCATACGCTTTCAACGTGATTCTCATAATTTGACTTGCCATAAAAAAAGTCGCCTCCTTTTCGCACTTAATCTAGTACGACAAGCGGTGACTGTACACTCCTCCGTGTGTATCATCTATGATACCACACTGCGTCTCTACACTGAATTTGTAGATTGTAAATATTGTACAGTGACTTGTCGCCAGTTTCTAAACTTGACATTCGCTCCACGGAAAACCTGCAATGGATTTTTCCATCACAGCAACCTCGCGCTTCTTTGCTATCATGTCACACAACGCTTTTTATTATACACGATTCCAGGAATAAATCAAGTGTTTTTTTCAAAAAGTTTTAAAGGAATATCAAGAAAGTTTTTGTGCAGATTGACGAAGAGTAGCTCCAATGGGGTGTTGACAAGGCTGACGAAACCTTAGACTTTCTATTAGGAGAAAGTCTAAGGTTTCTGTCTTCTGCAGCTCCGTTTTGAAGCACTTTGTTTTGTCACGTTGAGTAATTAACTACCGCTTATGCAGTACAGCTTTGCTGAAAAGCTTCTATACTTGCTTCTTAGTGTGCTTCCTCAATAGCTGAGTAAACTTTTTGATTTATCGGAAAGTATTTGAGGAATAGGTCAGATGGCTGTGGGGAATAGGTCAGATGGCTGTGGGGAATCTTTTGATTTTTTCTATCCTTCATCTACTCGCTATATTCTTCATTCAGTATTGTGAATTTATCTTTGAGTCCTTTGGTGACGGTGACTTTTTTATTCTGGTCGATGAAAATGCCTTCGGCTCCGTAGGTTTCTAAAAGCTTTTGGCCTTTTTCTTTGCCGAGGACAAAACAGGCGGTGGAAAGACCGTCGGAGAGTAAGCCGTTGTCGCTTACTACTGTTACAGAAATCAGACTGCTTTCTGCTGGATAACCGGTTGAAGGATCTAGGATGTGGTGGTATCTTTTTCCGTTTTGCATGAAGTACTTTTCGTAGTCTCCTGATGTGGAAACGTTGGTTGTGCCAGAGAGGGACAGGACTCCCATTGCTTCTCCATCCTTGCCTCTTGGATTTTGTACAGCGACATTCCAGTTGGTTCCGTCTGCCTTGCTTCCATATAAGAGGATGCTGCCTCCAACGGCGATGACCGCTCCGCTTACTTCTTTTTGTTGTTTTAAATAGTTCTGTGCTACGTCACAGGCGATTCCTTTGCCTACTGCTCCGAGGTCGAGGGTGCATTGGTCTTCTATATATATAGAAGAAATACTTTCATCTGTATTGGTCTTTTTGTCTGTCGTCTCTAATCTTTCTTCATTTAGAGCTGTATTGTCAGGCGTATTATTAGCTTCATTGTTTACCATGTTATCAGCTGTATTCTGGGCGGTCCTATTTATCGTGTTATTGTCTGTATCTTTGGCTGCATCTCCATTTTTATCTGTATTATCTTTTATATCTTTATCTACGTTCTTTTTAGTAGTAGCTGTATTCTGGGTTTCTACTTTCTCCAGATGTATTTTAGTATACCCAGTATCTTTTAAAGTATTCTTTACTTCCTGTTTTGATGGAACTTTAGGGTTGTCCCCTTCTATGTTCCACAGTCTTGTGAGTCTGCCGATGGTTGGGTCAAAGGCTCCGTTGCTTCGCCTGGCAAGCTCTAAGGAATCTTCAACCCACGAAGTCATATCAGAATCCAGTTTGGTTTTTGTGCCTTTTTGTGCATCGGCATTAATTTTTGAAACAACGCTACTGTCTTCTCGCCAAGAAAGTTGTTCTTTCTCTAGTTTATCGAGTTCTTCTTTTATGTCTTGTGTAACATCTTTTGTTCCGTATATTTTTTCACTTAAGACGGTGCTCATGACGAAATCGGTTTTGCTGTATTCCTGCGGTGAGGTAGTTGATGTAGAAGCATCTGCTGTTGTTTGTTCGGATGCTGATTTCGTATTTTTCTTGTCTGAAGAACATGCTGTCATAGATAAGAGCAGACAGCCTGCCATAATAATAGATAAAATTTGTTTTTTCATATTAGATATCCCATTCCTCGTCTTCCACTATTGGAATATTCCCAGATATTAGTTCTTTCTCTTTATTTTTTGTCCTCATTTCCTTATCTACGCTCAACACCAATTCTCTGCAAGAATCCAAGCCTTCTTTACATATTTCTATGTCATCCTTACTTACAAAAAAGGAATTATCTCCCGGATATCTTGCATTAAAATAATAGTTATTTAAAGCATTGATATCACGTTTTACTCTCAACGGAATCTCCATACCCATTTCGTTAGATAAATAATTCATCAACTGAGATAAGTTATGTGTTCGTAAAGTTCTCGTTCGCAAATCAAGTCTTTGCTCATCATGGTCATATTGGTCTATCAGGTGTTTTAAATACTTCTCGGCAGTATTCTGTGCATTCGCAGCCATATTATTGGCTACATATCCTGATTCATAACTATGCATAAAATATTTATAATCATTTTCTGCAAAATCTAAATAAGTCATGCTGTCCATAATTCTAATCCCTCCTTTTTTATATTTGTATGGTATGTGCTATTTGATTTCAAAAAAATATTCCTATTTTCAAAGTGAATATCTATATCTATATCGTTAAACGAGCTATTTTCTATACGAAACTTTCTACACTCTTCTGGCGTTAAATCATTATCGTTTAATACAATAAAAATATCCAAATCACTCATTCCATGTGCAGACCCTCTGGCAACACTTCCATAAAGATATACAGCAGATATTGATTTTTGATTGTCCAATTCTTTAATCTTTCTTGCTATATTCCCTAACGCTTTCGCTTGCTTCTCATTCATCCTAGTTAACACCTGATTATCTTTTACAATCTTAACTTCTCCTTTTTCATTGATTGCACCAAATAACGACCGATGCAGTCTTCCATTCGCAAGATAAAGATATTGATCCGTTCTTTTCATAGCACACCTCCTGTTCTGTATTAATATCTCAAGATTCAAGAATGCCCCGGCATTCTTGCTGTGAGATGCTGGAGTCATCTCACATCTGATATACTATCTATACTCCTCTCTGCAATACCCTCTTTCCGGCTTACTTCCTTTAAAATTAAGGTATGTCTCACCGTCTAATGTCTTCCACCAGAACGCTCCATTCTCCAGTATCATATAACTGTGTTCCGAATTTTCCTTTGGAATAGATACAGAGCCTGGATTCATGTAAGTATAACTTTCATGTACTCTGCATACTGGAACGTGGGTATGCCCATGCAATAATATCAACCCCTCCTGTGTCTTTTCAAACATCGGCGGCAGCTTCTTTTCATTAAAATGATGACCATGTGTCACAAAGATATTCAAATCTCCCTCTGTGATCATCGCATAGTCTGCCATAATCGGGAATTCTAATACCATCTGGTCCACTTCCGCATCGCAGTTTCCACGAACACAGAGAATCTTTTCTTTTATGTTGTTAAGCAGCTCTATTACTTTTTTGGGCGCATATCCTTTCGGCAGATCATTTCGTGGTCCATGATAGAGGATATCCCCTAACAAAAGTAATTTATCTGCCTGTTCTCTTTCAAATGCCTTAAGCATCTTCTCACAGTAAAATGCAGAACCATGTATATCTGATGCAATCATCCATTTCATTGTATTTTTCTCCCTGTTTTTTCTGTCTGATTTTGTATATCTGATTTTACGAGGAAATCAAAATTCCAACTGTACTTTTTTGTATTATATACTTGATTTCATAACAGGTAAAGTCCTTTGCATTAAATAGAATTTGCCGCAGGCAAAAGAGACGCCCCCAAAAAGAGTATAGCTGCTATATTTGTGACTTTAGTCGCTGCGGTTTGAGGAATCTTCTAATTACTCTATATAGAATAGCATTAAAAATGCACATATTACAGAATGCGATTATTCTCCATTTATAAAGCCACATCAAAAGGAAACTTTTGGTAAATAAAAAGAAAAAGTATTTGCTATAAAGATATAGCATGAGCTATAATGAAAATGACAAAATAAGATATTTTCATTGTAGTAGAAAGGAGCGTATCTGTGGACAAAGATATTAAGAAATCAATATCAGCGACCGATAAAGATGCACAATATGATGAAAAGGCAAAGAATCTACTGGGGCATAAAATTATACTTGCACATATACTTGTAAAGACGATTGATGAATTTAAAGGAATGAACCCTAAAGATGTCGTGCAGTATATTGAAGGAGAACCATATATTAGCACAGTTCCAGTAGATGCAGGAAGCACAAATGTAGAAAAAGAACAAGACGGAGAAAAAGTAATTGGATTAAATACAGAAAACAGCGAACTTAATGAAGGGCTGGTACGATTTGATATTATATTCTATGTGCGGATGAAAGACGGTTTATCACAGGTTATTGTGAATATAGAAGCACAGAAAGCAGAACCATCGGCATATGATATAATAAATAGAGCAGTATTCTATGTCAGCAGGATGATTTCTTCACAGAAGGGTAGAGAATTTGTAAATTCCAATTATAATGATATAAAACGAGTATATTCCATATGGATTTGTATGAATATGTCGCAAAACTGTATGAATTATATTCATTTTACACAGGAAAGTGTAGTCGGTACTTATCAGTGGAAAGGTGACATAGACCTTGCAAATATTGTCTTAATAGGTTTAGCAGAAGACCTTCCAGAAAAAGAGGAACGATATGAACTTCATCGTTTACTGGGAGCGTTATTATCCGCAAAATTAAATGTAGATGAGAAGTTTGATATTATAGGAAACGAATTTGATATTCCATTGGAAAGTGACATTAGAAAGGATGTGAATGATATGTGTAATCTGAGTCAGGGAATAAAAGAACAGGCATATGTGGAAGGTACTGAGAATGGAATCGCCATTGGAAAACAAGAAGGAATTACTATTGGAAAACAAGAAGGAATTGCCGAGACTATAATTAAGATGTCCCGAAAAGGATATGAAGCAGAGCAGATAAGTGATATATTAGATATGACAGCCGAGGAGGTACGAGAAATTATAGAGAATGAGTAAGCTTCAATTTAATAGATAAAAAAGAAACCGACATAACGCCGGCTTCAAAAGAGAGGAAAGTATGAAAAAATCTATCAAAAATCTGTTGTTGTTTTTGATGGTTTTATCATACTGTAGATTTGTGAACAGCTTGTGAGCAAAGAATAAAGATAATCTGACGAAAAAGAAATTGCTGACGTTTTTCTGTAAGAAATAAGAAATAGAATAAGTTAATAGTATTAAAAGTAGACCGCTAGGTTTGACAACTCATATCAAAATGAATGTCAAATCTAACGGTCTGTTTTATTTCTATACTTTGAAGTATTAAGGTCTTGATAGTATTCTGTAAAATCACTATAAAAGCTATTTTTCCAGTAACCGTACTACATTTTCTGCTTCTTCATAACATGCTCCCTCTATAGCAATATCGTTCTCGGAATATTCTCCTAGTCCTGCTTTAATATGATACACATCCCCATCTGATGTGTAAGCCAGTGCTGTAAGATTGTAATCGTGGAACTCGTCTTGTCTTTTATCAAGTTTTTTAACTGCCTTTATAAACTGTTCTGTTTTCTTTGCAGAAAGCTGATATTCCTCATTATTGTATTTTACTACGATTCTCTCAATCTTATCAAAATCTGCCGTAGATAATACTCTATATCCAGTATGCTTCGTAATAAATTTTACAAGTTTCTTATTCGGCCCTATTCGATAATCTTCTCCTGAAGAATCGCAAAAATGTAATACGTCTCCTTTAAAAGTATTCAGCCACACATTCTGTACTTCTCCATGATTATTTTTATAGACAATACAGATTTTTGCATATTTTTCCTGCGTATTCTCTTTAACACCATAGTTACTGAGCGAATCGCCATCTTTTAAAATAGGACTTTCCTCAATCAAATCTATCAATTCAAGAACCTCTTTTTTATTTAAAGATAGAAAAGTATCATTTTCAGAAAAAGTAGTATATGTTACAGAAAGCACCTTACACTCTGGAAAAAGAAATCTTTGATCATTTTTTACTATAGAAACAACATCCCTACTATCCCCTTTTAATTCTATATCATCATATTCTCCAAGTTCTAACAATTTTCTAGTTTCATCCGAAATATCATTTGAGGCTTCTGTAGTAACACCTGTATCATTTACGGATGTAGAAACACTTTCCTCTTTTTTATTATGACAGGCTGATAAAATACACATTATTAAAATTATCGCAATACAACTATACCTTCTTTTCATTTTGCAACCACCCCTCTATGAATATCTAAAATATCATCCTATTCAGTATTATATTTCTACAATATCTATTTTTCTATATCCTGTCAAGAATTTTGTAAACTTTATTTTAAGAAGGAGTGGTTCTGTATAACCCAACATAACCAGAAATACTTTAAAATACACAGAAAATCGAACCCAACTCTCTACGCAGATGATTCGCTCAATACTTATAAATAGAAAAAGATTAAAAGCAAAAAAGAGGTTTTATGCCTTTGTGCTATGGAATTCTGACTCTGGAAACTTCGGACTGCTTTCTCCGAAGTTTCTGCTTTTTGAGGCAGAATGGAATGTTCAGCACAAGAGTATACAAACCTCTTTTTTGCTTTTAATCTTTTTCTCTTACATACCAACGAAGCGAATTATCGCACCGATATATGAACTTTATTCGATTTTCGTCTGTCTTTCGTCAGCTTTCTAAAGCATCTTAAACATGTTTCTGTCTATGTCCAACCCGAAGTCTCGCCATCGCACGGGAAAGGGAAGCCTGTGTATGATAATACTCCTGAATACTCTGTTTCTGACGTATTTTTTCCAAAGCTCTCTCCTTTGCTTCCTGTGCTCTTGCGATATCGATTTCCTCTGGGCGTTCGACACTTTCTACTAAAAGAGTGACACGGTTATTAACAATTTCGATAAAACCGATGCCAACTACAGCATACTGCCATTCCTCTTCCCCTTCTGGAAGGAAACGCATCTCTCCTTCATTGACAGCAATAACCATGTTTTCATGATGTGCCAGCACTTCTTTTTGTCCGTCATATCCCGGAACGATAACAGACTGGCATCTTCCTGTAAAAAATACACGGTTGGCGGATATGATTTTTAAACTAAATGTATTTGAAGCCATATCTACCCCTCCTAGTTTGCTGCTTTCATTTCCTCAGCTTTTTTCTTTACATCCTCGATTGTTCCGACGTTGAAGAATGCATTTTCCGGATATTCGTCCATCTCACCATCAAGGATTGCCTTAAATCCACGAATGGTTTCTTTTACTGGTACATAAACACCTTTGATACCGGTAAAGTTCTCTGCTACATGGAATGGCTGGGAAAGGAATTTCTGAATCTTTCTTGCTCTGAATACGACTGTCTTATCTTCGTCAGATAATTCTTCCATACCAAGAATAGCGATGATATCCTGTAATTCTTTGTATTTCTGTAATGCTTCCTGTACCTTTCTGGCTACTTCGTAGTGTTCTTCTCCTACGATATCGGCCTCAAGGATACGGGATGAGGATTCGAGTGGGTCAACGGCAGGATAAATACCCTGTTCTACAATCTTTCTTGAAAGTACAGTTGTTGCATCCAAGTGAGCAAATGTTGTTGCTGGAGCCGGGTCAGTTAAGTCGTCGGCTGGTACATATACTGCCTGCACACTTGTTACGGAACCGTTCTTTGTAGAAGCGATTCTCTCCTGTAATTCACCCATCTCTGTTGCTAATGTTGGCTGATAACCAACGGCGGAAGGCATACGTCCAAGTAAGGCGGATACCTCGGAACCTGCCTGTGTAAAACGGAAAATGTTATCAATGAATAATAACACGTCCTGTTTCTTTTCATCTCTGAAATATTCTGCCATAGTCAGTCCGGTTTCTGCTACTCTCATACGAGCTCCAGGTGGCTCGTTCATCTGTCCAAACACTAAAGCTGTCTTCGCAAGAACTCCGGATTCTCCCATTTCTGTCCAAAGGTCATTACCCTCTCTGGAACGCTCTCCTACACCGGTAAAGATAGAATATCCGCCATGTTCTGTTGCGATATTACTGATCAATTCCTGAATCAGTACGGTCTTACCTACACCGGCACCACCGAACAGACCAATCTTACCACCTTTTGCATATGGCGCAAGAAGGTCGATAACTTTAATTCCGGTTTCAAGAATCTCTACTGCCGGGTTCTGTTCTTCGAATGTCGGAGGTTCTCTGTGAATTGCCATCTTTGGAGCGTCTTTGATAGGCTCTCCGTCATCGATTGTCTCACCAAGTACGTTAAAGAGACGGCCTAATGTTTTCTCTCCAACAGGTACTTTGATACCGCTTCCCTCAGCAGTAACTTCCATATCTCTGTGAAGACCTTCACTGGCTGCCAGCATAATACATCTTACAACGTGATTACCAATATGCTGTGCAACCTCCATCACACATTTTTTATCTCCATTTTGTACTTCGAGAGCATCTCTGATTGCAGGCAATTCTTGATTTTCAAATTCAACATCGACTACAGGTCCAAGAACCTGAATAATTTTTCCTGTTTTCATCAAAAAAGCCTCCTTATATTATTTCCGCTTTTTATTTCTTCTTTTTCTTCTGCGACTTCGCTCCGGCTATTACCTCCGTAATCTCCTGCGTGATCGCAGCCTGTCTGGCTCTGTTATATTCAATATCCAGTTCTTTTAACATTTGTTTCGCACTGTTTGTCGCACCTTCCATTGCCATCATTCTGGCATTCTGCTCACAGGAAAATGCTTCTACTAACGCACCATACACAAAACCTACTACATAGTTTGGAACGATGTGGTCCATAACCTCTTCAGCAGAAGGTTTTAATGCAAGTCCCTCTAATGGGATATCAATCGGAACTGGAATCTTAAAGTCTGTTTTTTTCAGTGGCAGGAGCTGGGCAACCTGTGCCTCCTCCTGCATTGCATTTACCATGGTTGTATATATAATGTAAAGTTCATCAAGTTGATTTTCATGGTAAAGCTTTAATAAATCCTCGGCAATTCTTCTGGCACGGCTTAAAGATGGATCCTGAACAACGAAATGGAACTGTTTATCAATATTAATTCCTTTCTGTTCAAAATAATGCCGTCCTAATTCACCGAGAACAAACAGTTTATAATCATCTCTTTTTTCAAGTTCTTCTTCTGCAAGTTTTAAAATATTATGATTATAAGAACCAGCCAGTCCCTTATCTGCTGTAATGACGATATAACCGGCTTTTCTCTTTCTTTCCGGAATTTCTGCATTTGTCTTAAAATAAATGCTGTTCATATCTGGAAGATGTCTTAAAATTCGGCTCATTTCAGACTGAAGGGTATAGAAATACGGCTCTGTGTCCGCTAACATTTTTTTTGATTTTTTCAGTTTGGAGGAAGAAATCATATACATTGCATTTGTAATTTTCAATGTATCTTTGATACTTCGCATCCTGTCCTGAATTTCTTTTGCACTTGCCATACCAACACCTGCCTGTTATTTATCAGTGTATTCCTTTGCTGCTTCTATAATCTTTGCAATTAATTCATCAGTTAAATCTTTCTTTTTCTCAATTTCTTTTCCGATTTCAGGATGTTTGAGATCAAGATAAGAAAGAATATCTTTTTGATATTTCTTTACTTCTTTTGGCATAACGATATCAAAGATACCATTGTTTGCAAGACATAATGTAATTACCTGCTCATGTAAGGATAATGGATGGCATAATGGCTGTTTTAACAGTTCCATGATTGCACGTCCATGTGCTAACTGTGCCTTTGTTGCATCATCAAGGTCTGATGAGAACTGGGTAAATACCTCCATCTCTCGATACTGTGCCAGGTCAATACGAATACTTCCGCATGCCTTCTTCATTGCTTTTGTCTGTGCTGCTCCACCTACACGGGATACGGATAAACCAACGTTTACCGCTGGACGCATACCTTCGAAGAAAAGATTACTCTCTAAGAATATCTGTCCATCTGTAATAGAAATTACGTTTGTAGGAATGTAAGCAGATACGTCGCCGGCCTGTGTCTCAATGATTGGAAGTGCTGTGATAGAACCTCCACCAAGCTTATCACTAAGACGGCTGGACCGCTCTAATAATCTGGAATGTAAGTAGAATACATCTCCAGGATAAGCCTCACGTCCAGGAGAACGCTCTAACAGCAGGGAAATCGCACGGTATGCTACCGCATGTTTGGATAAGTCATCATATACGATTAACACATCTTTTCCCTGATGCATGAAATATTCTGCTAACGCTGTACCTGCATATGGTGCAATATACTGCAGGGATGCAGGTTCACTTGCTGTAGAGGATAAAACGATAGAATAATCCATTGCGTCATATTTCTCTAAGGTATTTACAATCTTGGCAACGCTGGATGCCTTCTGTCCAATTGCAACGTAAATACAGATAACTCCTTTTCCTTTCTGGTTAAGAATCGTATCTGTTGCAATAGAAGTTTTACCAGTCTGACGGTCACCAATGATTAACTCACGCTGTCCACGTCCGATTGGGAACATGGAGTCGATGGAAAGAATACCCGTTTCCATTGGGGTATCTACTGACTTTCTCTCAATGATACCAGGTGCTTCTTCCTCAATCGGACGATAACCATCTGCCTTAATCTCTGCGCCGCCGTCAATTGGCTCACCTAACGCATTAATTACTCGTCCAATGTATTCGTTACCAACAGGAATACCTGCTTTTTTCTTTGTTCTAACTACTTTTGTTCCTTCTTTGATTCCAGTATCACGTCCGAAAAGGATTACACCAATCTCGTTCTGACGGATATCCTGAACCATTCCTTTTACTCCATTATCAAAAACGACAACCTCACCGTACATCGCATGGTCAATACCATAAACAGTAACGATTCCGTCACCTACATATATGACCGTACCTGTCTCTTCACTTGTGTTGTCCACATCAAAATTTTCGATTTCACTCTGTATAATAGAGATTATATCTTCTGCACTGATTGCGCCCACAAGATTCACCTCCCTGTTAATTTTCTTTCTAACCGTCTGAGTTTACCTTCATAACTGTGGTCATACTCTTCATAACCGACACGAACAACATAACCACCAAGAAGGGAAGCATCTGTCTCTTCCGAAAGAACAACCTTTTCATCTGGATAAATGCTCTCTAACTGCTTCTGAATTGCTTCTTTTTCTTCTTTTGCCTTGTCATCTGCATAAATGACTTTTGCGTGAAGAATGTGATTCATTTTATCCCAGTATTCATAATAGCAGTTAAAAATATCTGTGATCTGTCCGATTTCACCAATCCGGCACATCATCTTCATAAAATTCTCAAGAAGTTCCGGCATTCCACTCTGTCTCGCAATTTTGTCAAGCACTACCTCTTTCGCTTCCTCTGAAACAACTGGATTTGTCAGAGTCTCGAGAAGGAAAGGGGCCTTCGTGAAAATTTTATGGGCTTCTTCTACATCGCTTCTTGAAATATTCAGACGGTATAATACTTTCGCATTATTTACTGCCTTCTGCGTCATGGGCCTCACCTGTCTCTATAATCTTTCTTGCGGCGATAAGTGCAAGTTTCGCAATCTCACCCTGCACTTCCTGCTGTGCCTGTTTCTGTTCTTTTTCGATATCTGCTTTTGCTTTCTCGATCATTCTGTCCGTCTTCGCCTGTGTCTCAAGCACTGCTTTCTCATGCTCTTCTTTTGCCTGATCTCTTGCTGCAAGAATAATCTCATCGGCCTTTACATTTGCCTTCTGTAATTTTTCTTCATAATCAGCCTTTAACTGAAGGGCATCATCCTGCGTTTTTTTAGCAGAATCAAACTGTCCCTGAATCAATTCTTCTCTCCGATGAATTACATTCATAACCGGTTTATATAAGAACTTACGAAAAATCGCATATAATACAAGAAGATTTATTACAATCATTACCATATTCCATGGATTTATATTAAGCATATTCTTCGTCCGCCTTCCTTTTTCATTAAAAATCTGTAAGTTTCCAAATAGCCTTTTAAGCTTTTATTATTTAAGGAAAAGGATGATTAATAATGCGATAACGAAACCGTAAATAGCTGTTGCCTCTGCTAACGCACAACCAAGTAATAATGCTTTACTGATCTTACTTTCTGCTTCCGGCTGTCTTGCGATTGCATCTGTTGCGGCTGCGGTAGCTTTACCGATACCGATACCTGCTCCAATACCTGTTAATACTGCAACTCCTGCTCCAATTGCTACAAATAATGCTGATGACATAATTACAACACTCCTTTTCTTTTCTCTTTAAATTTTTTGTTGTTTTCTTATTCTGTCGCTTCCTTAATAAACAACGATGTAAGGAATACAAATACGTAGGCCTGAATCAAACCATCAAAAATATCAAAGTAACAGCTAAACACTGCCGGTAATACTGCCGGAACAATTAACTTTAATAATTCCATGATAACGAAAGAACCAAGTACGTTACCAAAAAGTCGCATGCACAGAGATAATGGTTTAATAAAAATCTCCATAATATTGATTGGTAAGATAATTGGAATTGGTTCCGCAAAACTCTTTACCCATCCTTTTGCTCCTTTTTGTCTGATGCCGGCTACCTCAATTAAGACAATACTCATAAATGCTAATGCCGCCGTCACGTTCATGTCTTTTGTCGGTGGTTTAAAACCAAGCAGTCCGATAAGATTGGCAATACCGATGTAGAGGGTCACTGTCATAAGATACGGTATATATTCCGCTCCATGTTCTCCCAGTGTGTCCTTGAAGAAATTGTGTCCGCCGCTTACGATTGTTTCCAGTATGATCTGTCCACGACTTGGATTTTCTACGCTTAAATTTCTGGTTAACGCTATACAAAGTACCAGAATGACCGCCATGATGATCCATGTTACTACTACAGATTCTTTAACCGGGATTCCTCCGAGTACCGGAATCGTAAAGACAGTGTCGCAATTCAACTCTTTCATCAGTTCATTGACCAGAGCATCCATCTGCCACACTCCTTCCTGATTCTTATATTGGTGACAATCTTCTTTGCTACCCTATTTAATAGGAAGAGATTGTTCGCCCTGAACCATTGCTACACATTCTACCCCTCTTTTTATTTATGTGGAAATGTTTTATATTTTTATCTATCATGTAAATTTTACATAGTGCAAAGATTTCTCATATAAATACGATTTTTTTATTCAATTTGACAAAACGATTTGTATGAATATGAGAAATCTTGTCAGAAATCAGTCAGATTTGATAAAGAATGTTTAAGAAAAAAAGAAAGAATAATTACAAATTATTATAACAATTCGGACATAATTCTTAAAATATAGAGACTATTTTTATTTTTTGAAAGTCTGTATATCTCTGAATCACTATAAATTAGCTTTCAATCATAATTGTTATATCTTTATAACATACCTGGTAATTTCTTTAAATAATCACGCTTTGTCTTTTAATTTCGTTTCAATATAATTATTTATAAATTGCTTTAATGCATTAGCTGCTATACTAAGCGGTGTTCTTTTTGACTCCACAAGGCAGATCTGTCTTTGTGGGATTTTCTCTATAAGGGGTACTTTTATTATTTTCCCATCTTCCAGGGCTTCTATCCCTACATTTTCCGGTAAAAATCCAATTCCCAAATCATATACTACCATCGGGAGAATCTGATGAATAGTTCCCGCCTCAATATCCGGATTCAGCTTCAAACCAAATCTCTGATAAAAATTACTGAAAAATTCATAAGACTTCGTTCCTTTTCCAAGACAGATAAGAGGATAGTCCTGCATCTCGGCCAAATGTATCGGCTCCTCGCACAATTCCTTATGCGCACTACTTACAACCATAATATCTGTAAAGTCCATTAATGCAGTAGATTTCAATGTTGATGGTATATCTGCCGGTGTAGATACCACTGCTAAATCTACCAGTCCATCTTTAACTTCCTGAATGGTCTCTGGCGTAGAATGATTCGAAAGCCGGATACAGATTCCCGGATATGCCTTTCTAAAGTCTGCCATCACCTGCAAAATCAGCAAATGTAATGCAATCTCGCTTACACCTACCGTAATAATTCCGCTCTGTAAACTCTTATCATTCGCAAGCTCCAGTTCTGCCATCTGAAAATGCTGGTATGCGATTGTTACATGTTTGTAGAGCTTCTCGCCTTCTCTTGTGAGAGTTACTCCACGATTGGAACGGATAAAAAGGCGGCAGCCAAGCTGATTCTCCAGATTATTCATAAAATGCGTGATATTCGGCTGGTTACTCATCAAAATCTCTGCCGCCTTTGAAAAGCTTTTATATTTAGCCGCATAATAGAATATGCGATAGTAATCGTATGTAATTTCCATTTGTGTTTCCTCCTTTATCTCATCATTCAACAGACGAAACTAAGCTAATAGATATATGGCAGCTGTTCTGTATCACTGCGCTCATAATGCTCGCCCGCATTATGAACTTGCTCAAAAGTGGCAATATTCCATATCCGATTTCTATCTCTGAAGAAGAAAGGGGACTTGTACTTTCATCTACTATTCTCCAGTATTTCTATAAACAGAAAACTCTAAACATCTTATTTTGGCAGATGCGGCTTCGGAGCAAGTGCTGGATGCGAGCGCAAAAGCAAACATTCAACACGCAGCGACTATAAAGCAGCTGTCAAAATAGGATGTTTAGAGTTTTCGTCTGTTTATACAAAATGCTGCTTGATTATCGGATTTAATCTCTTTGTTAATATCCCGCTTAAGATTCCGATTAAGATTCCGGCTACGAGTCCAGAAAGGATTAAAATTGGGAGATAGTAGGCTAATGCCTTTGTTTCCAATACAATCATGGCAACGATAATCTGTCCTACGTTGTGGAAGATGCCGCCTGCTACGCTTACTCCTACAGAAGAAAACTTCTTTGTTTTCTTTAAGAGTGCCATAACTAGCATACTCATTGCCGCTCCTGCTGCACTGTAGACCATTGCGAATCCGCTTCCAAAGAGGAATCCTGATAATAGGATTCTAAGTACGGAAATCAGGCAGGCTGCTGGGACTCCTACTATATAAAGAAGAAGCATCGTAACAATGTTTGCAAGTCCAAGCTTTACTCCGGGTATTCCAAGATTAATCGGTATAAGCTGTTCAATATATCCTGCTACTAAAGCAAGCGCAAGAAACATTCCATAAAAAGCTGTCTTTTTAGCACTCATATGCTATCTCCCATCTATTTCTTTTCCCATCGTCCGGAAGCACCGCATGGAAGAACAAGTCCACTTGCACTGACAGGAAGACCAACCTCATCTGCACTGACTTTTCCACCATGTTTTTTCGCAACTGCTGTTCCTAACATATAGGAAAGAACGGCAGGCTGTAAACCTGTTGTATAGGAATTAATTAAGAAGAACAGCGGGTCTTTGGAAAGAAGCTTTTCACAAAGACATACTAAAGAATAAATCTTCTCCTCAATCTTCCAAATCTCTCCCTTTGGCCCACGTCCATAAGATGGTGGATCCATAATAATTCCATCGTAATGATTGCCACGGCGGATTTCTCTTTCTACGAACTTCACACAGTCATCTACAAGCCAGCGAATCGGTGCATCACCAAGACCAGAAGCAACCGCATTCTCCTTTGCCCAGGTAACCATTCCTTTTGAGGCATCTACATGAGTTACAGATGCTCCCGCAGCTGCGGCTGCAAGTGTTGCTCCACCAGTATAGGCAAATAAGTTCAATACTTTTACTGGGCGGCCTGCCTTCTTAATCTTATCAGAAAACCAGTCCCAGTTGACTGCCTGTTCTGGGAAAAGCCCTGTATGTTTAAAACTGAATGGTTTTAAATGGAAGGTAAGACTTCTATAATGAATATCCCACTGCTTTGGAAGATCAAAAAACTCCCACTCTCCGCCACCTTTTTTGCTTCTGTGATAATGTGCATTTAAATGTTTCCAGTGTTTATCTTCTTTTTTTGTATTCCAGATTACCTGAGGGTCTGGACGAAGAAGGGTGTATTTGCCCCAGCGTTCCAGTTTTTCACCTTCGCTGCAATCTATGACTTCATATTCTTTCCAGTTATCTGCTAACCACATATTTTTTCCTCGCTTAATTTAAATCTAATTATGAAAATATTCTAATCGCTATAGTTTTCCCTGTCAATAGAAACGAAACTTAAAATACCTTTATTTCAGTTTTTCACACTCTTTTTTCAGAAAATGTACTGCAGCTTCTGCTTCTTTTCTAGTGATTCCTTCTGGTGAATACACCGCTTTCTGGCGAATCCTCATACAAAGATGTAACTTTTTCGGTTCCACTTCTCTGTCAAAGGTACGAAGTCTTTTTTCAAAGGTCCTTACACGATTATCTTTTATTTTTTCTTTTCCATATATTGTTTTACACAAAATATCGTACCAGAACATAACTGCCTGACTATACTTTTGCTGTTTTAAAAGTTTATCTGTTTTATAATTTCGGTATACTTTTTGCAGTCGTTTTCTAAATACAAAAAGCAAAAGACCTACTATGAAAATAAAGAAACATAGAATATACAGGATTTTATGAACCGTTCTTCCACCTTTGCTTTGCTTTGAGCGATTCTGCGGAATCTGCTGCGGTGTTTCTACTGTTTTCTTTTCTGATTTCTTTTCTGTTGTCTGTTCTTTTTCCTGCTTTTTTTGTTCCTGCTGTTTTTCTTGTTTCTTCTTATCGTCATTTTCTAAAGATTGATCTGACGAACTTGAATTACTTACCGCAGTTTCCTGTGTCTCATAATACGGTGTTCCCATAATGTTTTCATATTTTGGAGTAACTTCTATCGGAATCCATCCCATTCCATCCAGATAAATTTCGGGCCATGCATGCGCGTATTTTTGTGAAACAGTCACCGTCTCTGCCGTTCCTGCCTCTTTTACCGTTTCCGGTGTAAGAAGGTATCCTTCCACATAACGGGATGGAATTCCATAATAACGAAACATCATTACTGCTGCCGCCGCATACTGCACATCGTATCCTGTTTTTTTATCTTCAAAAAACCATTGGGCAAAGTCTTCATCTTCCGGGATACTTCCTGGATTTTCATTATAGGTAATCGATGTTTTCATGAAGCTTTTTACCCGGTTTATAATTGCTAATACCGATAGATTACTTTGAAGACTCCCTTCTGTTGCAGAAGAAATCAATGTTTTTGTTTCTTTATTTAAGAAAAGACATGTTGCATTTACATATTCTTTGTAGCTTTCCGTCATTTTTTTTGAGGAAAGATGCTTATCCTCCGTCTTAATATTGGTAGACGATTTCAACTTTCCAGCCATTGTTTCCATTGCTTTAAAAGAATATTCTCCTGCTCCTTTTATTCCAGAAGCGAATATATTCTCTGTTTTATTAATCGCTGCCGTCCCTTCTTCTTCATATATTGTTGGTAAAACAGCACTCTCATAAGGAAGATAAAGATACTTTCGATTCGCCCCTACATTTTTTACAGATAAACTGTAAAGAGACGGATCTGTTTTCCCTTCCGAAAGCTTTTTCTGCCTTACAAAATGATACATTACTGTGTTTCCGTAAAATTCTTTATTATGAAGCCATAATAAAGATTCGTATGCCTCCCTGTCAGAAGCTGCAAGCATACTCCTGTCTGAGCCAAAAATATTCCAGTTATTTGTACTTGCTTTCCAACAATTATTCTCATAAGTTGTTCCAACAAATCCTTTCAGATAATAACTGTTTTTCTTATAAATATTTACTTTAAGAGCTTCCTCATCTGTCCGCTTCATCCTCTTTGCCTTTGTAAGCTGACCTTCCGGAAGAACGGATTCCTGCTCTTTATATCGTTCTTTATTCCAATTCTTCTGTACTGCCGACATCTGTCCGGTATTCGTCATTCCAAAAAAAGTTCCTAAAAGAAGCACAATAATAATAACTGCTGTTCCAAGTACCCCACCCCAGAAAGAGGATGAAAATAAAAAGAAACAAAAAATAAGAAAGCTTAATACCGCAAACAGCTCCGGTCGGATTCCCCACACAAAAAAAGGAAAAGCGAAACAAATCGCTACTACAAAAAACAAAATGTACGGATGAACTTTCCACAACAGTGCCATGACTAGAATGAGCCATAAGGTTATCCCCAATATTCCAACCACAAATGGCAAAAACTCCACATTTCCTGTCTGCATATCTACCGATGTATTTTGAAGTATACGATGAAAAATATTTTTGCTCTGTCCATAGTCTGCCAGATAGTCAGCCACGGTTCTTGAAAAAATCAACAGAGCCTTTCGAATATTTTCTACGGAAAGAAGGAAAAATGGCACAACAAAATACAGACTGCTTATAAAGATCGCAAATCCTTTTCCGGCAGATATTCCGGCTAAATACAGCAGTATTAAAAAGGCTGCTCCAACAAAAAGAAGGACACCTGCCATATACATTTCAAAACGACCTGCAGCATACCAGATAAAACACAATATCGCAGCAAGCCAAACATAGCCGGCCCGCATTGTTTTGGTCCAGCTATCCCCACTCTGATGATTCAATTTTTTAATATGAAATGAATTTTTATGCTCCATAATGTGTACTCCTGTATGCAGTCAAAATCCGATCAATATCCTGTCCCAATGTCTCCGCTGCAAAAATATATGGAACGAAAGCTTCCCCCTCTTTTTCCCTTGCTTCCCGCCGTTCCAGTAACAAAGTCATATTCCAGTCAGCTACAATATCCTTTTGTTCATTCCAGTAATCTGTAATATAAATTACTTCCGAAAATGCTTCTTTTCTCTCTTCTTCAAAAGAAGTTATCGTCGCACTTCCCTGAGAAAAAAATACACTGTGAAAAACATGAACATATACTTCTTCCAACTGCATTGCATTTGCCACATTGTAAAAATTCCATCCATCGGTCTTTTTATCCCACCAACAAAGACAATGCTTCTGTCCCTCCTGTGCCATATGCTGTGAAATAGAAAAAAATGCTTCTAACAACCCGTCAATCATAGCAGCATCCAGCTTTTCTACCCTTGTTTCGAGAAAAATAAGTGGCATCCGCATCATAGGAACTTCCACTTCTTTTACCATATATTCATCTGTTTTTCCTGTTAGCTTCCAGTGAATTAACTTCATGGAATCTCCATCAACATACGGACGGATTCCAAAATATTCCCCCGGACCATTTCCCTTTTTACCACTTTGTTCCTCATCAAAAAAAGAACAGGCAGCTCCGCTGTTTTGTACTGGAAAATGCAGTTCCGTTGTTTGTGGCAGAATCATTACCACCTTCTCCTGATTTACATATGTTACCTTTTTCATACATCCAAAAAAGCTGTACAGTTCCACCCGCAAAATCGTGATTTCCAAAAATCCCATATATTCCGAATCTATAACAAAGGCAGCCGCACTATTTTTTCGTCCCGCTGCCCTGATATTCATAGAAAACATTTCCTGTTCCCCACTGATTGTCTTCTTTACCCGTAAAAAAACTTTCCCAGATAAAACAGGGAAGCTTCCTGTATTACTGATATAAAGTCGTCCGGTAATTTTTTCTTCCTTTTGTGCGTAGGCAGGAATAATCAGATGAGTAGAAACTTCCTTTGGAAGATAAAGATTATAAATGACAGCCACCAGCAACATAATTCCTAATGCCATCCCGGCAATCTTCCCTGTTGTTCCAGAAAGGAAAATGACTAACGCAATCCACAGTAACAGACAGACAATCCCGCTAATTCGATTCATCCATAATCTTTTTCGGGTCATCTTCTTCCTCCTGCCGCTCTTCGATCCGGCACATGTACAGTGGCACAGATTTCATCCATAATCTTATCCGCATCTTTACTCGATAACCTTGCTCTTGACTTTAATACCAGACGATGACGGAAAACATCTTTTACAACATCCTGAACATCTTCCGGCACAACATAATCTCTGCCAGCCAAAAATGCACTCGCTTTTGCCATTCTGCATAAAGCCAGAGACCCTCTTGGACTGACGCCCAGCTGAATCATATCATGTCTTCGTGTCGCATCAGAAAGCATTGCAATATATTGATAGATTAACGAGGAAACCTTAATTTCATTCACTTCCTTTTGCATAGTAAGTAATTCATCCTTTGAGATAACCTCATTCACAGCATCTAAAGGATCACTCACCTTTCTCTGACTCATAAGAATCATTTCTTCCTTTATTGTTGGATATCCCATAGACAAAAGAACCATAAAACGATCCATCTGCGACTCCGGAAGAATCTGCGTACCGGCAGACCCGAGTGGATTTTGCGTTGCAATAACAAAAAATGGTTCCGGTATATTTCTTGTCACACCGTCTACCGTCACCTGTCCTTCTTCCATAACCTCCAAAAGTGCTGACTGTGTTCTACTTGAAGTACGGTTAATTTCATCTGCCAGCAGAAGGTTCGTCATAACTGCTCCCTGACGGTATTCAAACTTTCCACTCTCCTTATTATAATAGTAGAAACCGACCACATCCGATGGCATAACGTCCGGTGTAAACTGTATTCTTCGATAAGAAAGTCCCAAAGCCTTTGAAAAAGCCAGCGCCATCGTTGTCTTTCCCACACCAGGTACATCTTCAAGCAAAACATGTCCACCAGAGAGAATCGTCATCCACACCTTACGGATGACCTTTTCTTTACCAATAATTACTTTATTCACTTCTTCTATAATTAAATTTGCTTTATTCAAAAAATACTCCTTTCTTATGAGGGTAGCAATATACAGCAATTACCGTCCATTATAACACGAAAAAGGATTTTTGATATAATAATTTATCTGATAGACAAAATCTGGAAAAGTTTTTAATACAATACTCTAAATATCACGAATAATATCACAGCCTTTCCTACAAGCATTGGTAACCATAACCTTCCTGGAAGACCATTATGTGTGTTTTGTTTTGGGCATTTTCCGATACATTTTCCACAGGAGAAACATTCACCGGATGTCGCATTATCCCCTTCTTTATCCGATGGTATCTCAAGGTTTGCCGGACATACTAAATTACACGCTTTACAGTTTGGAATACAGTTTTCTCTGTTTCGTTTGATTACAGAAAATGGTAACACCGGCATCAGGGAAAATACTGCTCCCATTGGGCATAAGAAACGGCAGAAAAATCTTGGTTCCAATGCCATTCCTGCTGTAACCAATAAAAAGAGACCTGTTCCTATAAGGCTGTCTGCCATCTTCAACTGATGGAAACGGGAAAATGCACTGAACGGACTATGTACAGCAACGGCACTACTGTAACCTTTTATGCAAAGAAGCAGGACAACAAGCAGGACAACATATTTTAAATACCGGAGTATCTTTCCCGCTTTTGAAAAACATTTCAACGGTTTCTTTTTTCTTTTTTTGCGAATCATAGATGAAATAAAATAAACGAAATCCCCCCAGGTTCCAAATGCACAGGCAAAACCACAGAAAAATCGTCCAAATACAATGGTAAAGACCAGCAATACAACAAGTGTCTGTACAAAGGAATTCCACTGCAGACTTGCACGCTGTATAATTTGTTCTACAATTAATTTTATTCCGGTAAATGCAGTGGAAAATAACGCTGGATAGATAATAAAAAATACTGCCCGTATCATCACTTCTATGATTGTCTGCACCGATATTTTTTTCTTTTTCTTCATTATTTAGCTGCTCCTTCTAATGCCTGTCCTACTGCATTCTTTATTCCTGTAGATGAATAGGTTGCTCCGCTTATTGTATCAACCTCTGTCGTCTGCTTATCAAGTATTGTCTTCACAATATCTTTTGCCATTGATAAATAAGCCTCATCTTCCCCACTTGCTTCTATAATATCTATAGCACTGATTTTCTTCCCGGATACCGTTACTTTTACTTTAATTTCTCCGCCAAATCCCTGCGAACTTCCAGTATATGTTCCATCTTTATACGTTTCTGCCTGACCGGCAGATGCACCATCGGTCCCTAGCTTTCCAGAATTTTTTGCTGCTTCAAGAATATCCTCTTTTTCTCCTTGGAGCTGATTTACCTGGCTTTTTAATTCTGCAATTGTGGCTTCTTTATCACGACTGTAAATCACAGCCTGATATCCTGCTAAAAGCCCCAGAACGAGAATAAGATCAAATAAACGGATTAAAAAGTTTTTATATTTCATTCGTTGTCCCTTCTAAAATGCTTTCTATTATCTTCTATAAATTTTCTTACTATTTTTTTTAATATTCAAATGACTTTTTCTTAAATAAACGCAAAAGCCTCTCTTTTCAAAATTACTTCTTTGCCGCATTAAATGCCTTCTGGCATGCATCTTTAATTGCTTTAGAAGAACAGGTGGCTCCTGATACAGTATTTACACCATCTGCATTTCCATTTGCTACAATTTTAGAAACCATTCCTTTCTTTGCATCGTTTGTATATGCTTTATTCGTTGAATTTGTATTCGCGGTAATATTAGAAATTTCTGTAATTTTATCTTTTTTAATTGTGATATCCATGGAAATCGTATACGGATCAAAATCCTCATCTTCATCCGGCTCGCAGCTTACGCTTACTTTATATGTTCCATTTTTGTAGTTTTTCCCTTCGTCTGGATTTTCTGTTGTTTCTTCTTTTTTCTCTGTAGTCGTTTCCTCTTTCTTTTCTGTCGTTGTCTCTTCCTTTTTTTCTGTGGTCGTTTCCTCTTTCTTTTCTGTTGTCGTCTCTTCCTTCTTCTCCGTTGTTGTCTCTTCTTTCTTTTCCGTAGAAGAACTGTTTTTCTTCGCCTTTGATAAAGCATCATTTACCGCATTAAAAATAGCATGAGAACTGTACGTTGCTCCACTGACAGCATCTACTCCGCTTGTTCCGTTTTTAGAGACAATAAGTGATGGAAGATTCTTAATCTCATCTCTGCTCATAAACTGTTTCAGGTTGGTTCCTTTTGCTGTAGAAGAAATCTCCACCGCAGAAATCTTTCCATTTTTAATCGTTACATTTGCCGTTACACTATATTCCTTAAACTGCTCTCCCGAACAGGCCGCACTTCCAGTATAAGTGCCATCTTCATACCCTTCTGCCGGTGCTGCAATATTATTATTGTTATTATTGCTGTTAGAACCACTGTTTTTTTTCTTATTTTTTTTGTTTTTCTTCTTTTTCTTTTTCGTACTGCTTTTCCCTGTTTCCGCCTTTGAAAGAGCATTTCTTACTGCGGTAATAATTCCATTGGAACTATAGGTTGCTCCAGATGCCGCATCCACATTTGTAGTCTGTCCGCTGATCATCTTTGGGATAATTCCTTTTGCCTTACTAAAATAGGAAGCAGTTTCTCCTGATGCGCTTGTTACATCAATCGCGCTGATTTTTCCATCTTTTACTGTTACTTTTACAGAAATAGTTCCACCAAATCCTTTACCGGAGCCAGTGTAAGTTCCATCTTTCCATGTTCCAGACTCACTCACTTTAGAAACACTCGGAGCCGAACCAGCTGCATTACCTGCGTTCGCTGCTGTCGCATTATTAGACTCCGTTCCAAAAAGTGCATTTTTCACCGCACCGATAATTCCATTTGAACTGTATGTTGCTCCAGACACGACATCTACATCTGTACTCTGTGCCGTAAGCATCTCATCAATAACCCCTTTTGCACGCTGAAAGAAAGAATCCGTCTCACCTGGAGCACTGACAATATCAATCGCCGTCATTGTCTTTTTACTTACAGTAACATTTACTGTAACTTTTCCGCCATATCCGTTTGCAGAACCTTTATACGTTCCATCTTTTACATCAATAGCCCCCTTCTTTCCCTTCTTTGTTGTATTCTTTTTCGTTGTTTCTGCCATTGCTGCTGTACTTTCCTTCGCAAGCGCTTCCTTAATCTGACTGATGTCTTCTGTCTCTGAAGCTTCATACTTTTTTGCCTGTGGGGTTTTGTATCCGGTAAGTACTGTCACCATAAGAACCGCCAGGCAAACCGCCGGAATTACCGCTGTAATTCCTTTCACACCTGAAACCTTATCACCAAGACTTTTAAATTTTTCAACATATTTTTTCCACTTTTCCCTCATCATATCTCCCTTTCTTTTTGAATGTATTCTTGTATTCCTGTACTCTTGCATTCTTATATTCTCGAAATCTTTTTGTACTTGATTTTATGAGAAATTTTTTGTATCATTATTTTTTTATTATCGTAAAATCAGACTCACTGGTAAAATACTCTGCGAGTCCCTCTGAAACTAGAATGCTTCCGTCATCTTTTACAAGAATCGTGTCAAACTCATCACTGTGTTCTTTCCAGTATTTCTGTGCTTTTTCCGGTCCCATAATGAATAATGATGTGGACAAACCGTCTGCAAGTGTTCCGTCATCTGATACGATCGTAACAGAAGTCAGACCATTATTTGCCGGATATCCATTAGCCGGATCAATAATATGATGATATGTTTTTCCATCCTGCTTAAAATAACGCTCATATCCCCCAGAAGTAATCACTGCCTTATCCTTTATAGAAAGCACTCCAATATAACTTCCCGTATCTGCCGGATTCTCAACTGCCACTCTCCAGTCAGAACCATCTGGCTTTCCGTTTAGTGTCTGCACATTACCGCCAAGACTGATCACTGCACTAGAAATCCCATTTTCTTTAAAAATATCCATTACTTTTGAAGAAGTATATCCTTTCGCAATTCCACCAAGGTCAATCTTCATTCCTTCCTTATTTAAAGTGACCTCCTGTTTTTTCTCATCATATAAAACGTGATCTGCTCCCATCAGTCCCCTTAACTTCTTCAGCTCTTTCTTTCCGGGAACACGATAGTTCTCCGTCGGGAACCCCCACGCCTGCATAATCGGGTAAATCGTAATGTCAAACACTCCATTCGTGCTGTCATAAATCTCTTTTGAGCGCTTAATCAGATATCCTGTTGTTTCTGATACCGAACCTTTTCCATTCTTATTAATCTGCGAAACTTCACTGCTGTCAATCCCCGTAGAAACAAGCTGTTCAATATTGTTAATCTCATCAACCGCCTCGTCCAACGCTTTCTTAGCATTCTTTCCGTAAGCCGTTAAAGTCATATACGTATCCATCGCAAAAATATCTCTTGATTCTGATTTGTCCTCTTCATTTTGAGTCTTACTATTTGTATCCGCTTCTGCCTGTGTTGTCTGCTCCACAGCCTTTCTACTATCATTCTTACTTTTCTCTGTATCTACTGATGTTCCACATCCGGAAAGCATTCCTGCAGTGAACACAGTGGCCAGTAACATCGCAACTGCTTTTTTTCTAAAATTTATCACAACAATCCTCCATTATCTTGAAACTTACTTTCATTAGTTCTTTCTAACTTCATACATTATATAGAAAATATTCTGACAATGCAATTTTTTTATAAGAAAATGAGAACTTTTTTCATTAATATATATACAGTTTGACACAGCTAATAATAGTATATTATTATATTTTTCGTTAGAATAAGCTAACTTAAATACCAATTATAATATAAGGAGGAACTTATGAGAAACAAATTACTTGTAGCAGGTACTCTTGCTCTTGCAATGACTTGTACTACTGTATTTTCCAGTATTACTCCAGCAGTTGTAAAAGCAGCAAGTGTATCTACAGTACAGACACAGACAGCAGAAAATAGTGATGACTACGTTTACTGCTATGCAGGCCTGACATGGGCTGAATATTGGAAGGCTGAAGGAGTTATGGCAGCAGGTGATACCACGTCTTCTGATACAGCTGATTCACACGATGAAAAAGATAAAGGTGCCTTTGATGCAGTAACAAGAGCTACCACTAATCACGGACTTCACCGCGGAAGTTATCAGTGTACTGCAGTTATTAAAACTGCTGAAGGAGAATATAGTGTTTCCCATTGGAGCAGTGATGGAAAAACTGTCTACTTTACAGATGGTACCAGTGCCGGATGGAACAGAGGTACTCTCGCCTTAACCGATGGCACTACACAGACTATGACAGAATATGATGTTCTTGGATTAAAATATGTTCCTGTCAAAGTAAAATCTTCTGACTATGCCAGCTTTAAAGAAAAGTATTCCGTTGTAGAAAATAACGGTACCTTAATTGGTGGCTATGGAGAAAAGAATCTGCAGGATTATAATGTTACTGCATCTGTTGATAAGGATACCAATGGCCTAAAGACTGCCGAAAAGCAGAGTGATGGTTCCTTCACATTTACCCAAAGAAGTAACGGCTCTTCTTCTGGTATTAAAGATAAGACTCTTAAAACTGCTGATTTAAACAATATGGGAGCAACTGTAAAGGATGCAAGCGGTAGCTACGGTGAATTTCTTCGTGTAGATTTCACAAAAAATTACGGCGATCTTGGCGCTAATATGCAGGCTGTAAAATGGACCTACTATGGAAATGACAGCACACGTTCTAAGGCACTTGCCACTTACGGAACAAAGTTTGCTGCTGATAACTGGATGCATAAAAGTATGGGAATCCAGTTAGGTCTTACAAATTCTATTCGCTGCCAGCTTCCAAAAGGATATGACGGAACTGGCTACTGGAGCTTAACTATTTATGCTCTTGGATACGATGATTCTACATATAACTTTGAAGCTACTGATGCAAACATTGTAAAACCTGACACAAATGCTGGCGATACAACTGAGTTAAACAAACTTGTTTCTTCTGTGGAAGACTTAAAGAAATCAGATTATACAGAAAAAAGCTGGAATAGCTTCGAAACAGAATTAAATGAAGCAAAAGACATTTTAGCAAAAGAGACTCCTACTCAGGCAGAAATCAATGAAGCAGTTGAACATCTTACAGCCGCTAAAAATGCTCTTGATAAATATGAATACGGAACAGCGAATCTTTCTTATGCAGACTTCTATTACGGAGAATTAAATGACGTAAAAGAGGATACTACTTTAGACCTCACTTCTGATAAAGCCGCTTCTTATCGTGAAAGTGGTATGTATGATGCAGTAAGTAGTGCAACAACTAATAAATATAAATCTTTCTTCTCCAGTACGTATTCAGAAGATAATGCAAACGGACAGGGTGGCTCTATTATCGGTATGAAAGACGTAAATATCGCTGTTCCAACTTCATTATATGAAAATGCGAAAAAGGCTATTTCCGAAAACAAAGAATGCAGCAACAAATTATTGGAAATTATTGGTTCTATGAAATTATCTGATAATGCACCATCTGAATATAAAATCTTAAATGGTGATGGTACTTTGACAGCTATGAAATCTGAGGTTACCGAAGATACTTCTGATACACTTACTATCAAAACACAGTCTTCCTACGGACAATATGAAGTAGATCCTGTAACTTCTGAAAACAGCCCTCTTTCTAATTTAAGTGCTAAAGATTCCTTACTTGGTATCATCGTTGAAGACGAAGATGGCAAGAAATACGGTATGGAGCATCTGGAAAACATCTGGATTGGAGGCAAATTCTCCTTTGCCGTAACAGATGGATTTAAAGAAAAGCATGGAAACACAATTGATTATAATCGTCATGAAGCTTTACAAGGTAAAACAATTAAAAAAGTTACTTATCTTGTAAAAAACGGTGCTGATATTGTTATTAATACTAACTTAAAATGTAAAACTTTAGCTGGTTCTGACAGCATTAAAGCTACCGCTAATGATAACTTTAAAGATGGTGCAACCGTTTCTGTTGATACTGCTGCTGTTCCTTCTGGTTCTAATTATACTTTAAGCAGCGTAAGTATGGGAAAAACTGTCCTGACAGAAGGTACAGATTATACATACGCAAACAATACTCTGACGATAAAAGCTACAGATAATACTGGTGTGGGTTCCTATTCTATGGTATTTACAGATGATACTTACTCTGATATTGTAGCCTCCTTCACATTAGAATCTGGCTACAAGACTGGAGATATCTCCATTAATAAAAATAATCAGGTTACTCTTCCTGCCGGTGTCAACTTTAAAAAATATGTAAATAATATTACATCTATTAAAATTAATGGGGTAGAAAAAACAGGAAAAGGCGGAATTAAAGCTACTGATTTATTTGATGCAGACGGAAACATTAACTTCAATGCAGCAATTAAAGGTAAAGATGGTTCTTCCACACCTGTATTTGCAGACAAATCTGCTTCTTACACAATAGAGCTTACATCAACCGGTTACCCATCTGTATCTGGAACTGTACAGCTGAATACTTCTATCCTTGAAGCTTCCATCAAAAAAGCAGAAGAACTTGATAGCAGCAAATATACTGCTGAAACCTGGAAAGCACTTCAGACTGCTTTAACAGAAGCAAAAGAAGCAAAATCCGCTAACACACAGGCAATTGTTGATGCTGCAAACACAAAACTTACAGAAGCTCTTTCAGGCTTAAAAGAAAAAGCTGTTACTCCTTCTAAACCTGCAACGCCTTCTAACCCAGACACAACAACAACTAAAAAACCTGCTACTAAACCAGCATTAAAGAAATCAAACGTAAAACTTTCCAAACCTGTTCTTAAAGTTGGAAAAACAACAAAGAACAAAGCAAAAGTTACATGGAAAAAAGTTAAGAAGGCTACCGGTTATGAAATCCAGTACACAACAAAAGGATTCGGTAACAAAAAAGCTACAAAAACAATTAAAGTTTCCAAAGCTAAGATTACATCTGCTCAGCTTAAGAAACTGAAAAAGAAAACAAGATATAAAGTCCGCATCCGCGCCGTATATACAAAAGCCGGATATCAGACAGCTACATCAAAATGGTCTGCAATAAAGACTGTGAAGACAAAATAATAATTTGCTGAGGACACAGATGCCGCTTTATGTAGAAGATATTGTGCTGAATTGTAGTTAGTCTTCTAAAGAAAAAAGAATGGTTATAAGTTTGATTTTGTTCCGTTGCGCTAAGCATTCCATTCTGCCCAGAAAAACAGGAACTTGGGAAAAACGAGTCCCAAGTTCCTATGGTCAGAATTCCATAGCGCAAAGTCACAAAATGCAATACTTATAGCCATTCTTTTTTCTTTATCATAGTCTTCTTATAATTCAGCATAAAATTTTATTTCAGTGGCTGTCTGGTTTTGATAACAAATAGCAAATTAGTGATTTATATTGGAAAGAGAAGGGGATTCTCCAGAAGATTCTGACTTTTAATCAAAGAACTATTTCGCCATAAGAAAATAGCAAGGGATACCGGCAAAAGAAATAGAACTCCTTATATAAATGTCAGTTTCTTGGAATTTGATTTCCTGGAAAGCCATAGACTTCTGGACAATCCCCTTACTCTTCCTCAAATTAGTATTTAAGCATTCCCTTTTTTGAGAACTTTTTTCATTTGACATTTTTTGTTTGACACAACTAATTTTATATAGTATTCTCTAATTGCGAGATATATTTTCTATCTCAGACTTACAAGATTTGAATTGAATTTTCGGTGCTTAATATCTTTTTATTAGATATTCATGCATGAAAACCTGGTAGGGGACCCTCCACTAACGCACTCCGTATGCGCGCTAGGGAGAGTTCTCTAATTTTTTGCCTTAAAAATCAGTGCACAGATTTTTATATATTTATTTTCTTATCAAATATGTCCTTTTGGAATTTTTTATGTTTGATTTCATAATCAGGTTCTAAAAGTATACAAGAGAAGAAGGGAGACTACAAATTTAATGAGAAAACAAAAATTATTAACTAAGGCTCTGGCAGCTTCTATGGCAGTATTTATGTCTGTCAGCCAGCTTTCTGTTCCTGCATTTGCAGCAGAAGGAACAAAATCCGTTTCTATCGCAGGCAGCACTTACACATATTCTGCAGAAGCTTTAGAAGGCTATACTCAGATTGGAAACAGTGGATTATATTATAAATTAACTAACGGTACAGGTTTTTCCGGAACGATATATGGAACATCTAATTTAACTTACAAAGAATTTTATTCTGGTGACGTAAGCAGCACAGACAGCTTTGATGTCGTTACTACTGCCAGCACTTCTAAGTATTCTGTTTTATCTAATGCCTGGACAGATTATAAGAAGGAAAGTGCAGAAGCTGCAGGGGGATATCATGTAAAAGGTGTTGCGAATGTAAATATTGCTGTTGATTCTGACCTTTATGTTGAATCTATTATTTTAAAAGATGCAAACAAAGAATTAAGCAAAGCATATGAGGAAGCTTCTGATATTACATTAAATGAAAATCCTACACAGGTTCCTTCTCAGTATAAAATACTTCAGGAAAACGGTTCTTATGTTTCTAATAACAAGACAGTCGCTACTGTAACTGATGCCGTACCAACATTAACAACAGGATCCACCTGGGGTGAATACGAGATTGATGTGGTGGAAACAAGCACAAAATACTTAAGAAATTCCCGACAAGATGAGGGATTCCCTGTCAATTCTACTATTCAGGGAATCATTCTTGAAACAACAGAAGGATATAAAGTAGGTCTGGAACATCTTTCAAATATCTGGGTACAACCTTATAAATTATCTTTTAATGTTGCCAATGAAGCAGCTACTATGGGAATTGCAAAATCAGATAATACGGCTGAATTTGCAAAGCTTGTCAATAAAACAATTAATAAGATTACTTATGTAACACCAGAAGGTAACTATGTTTATACTTTCGCTGATGGAATCTTTATAAAACCAGCTTACTCTGAAGAAATCAGCGGTACTTTCAGTGACGATATGAAATCATTTACTTTAAATCAGCTTCCTACTGTAAAAAACGGAACATTAACTGTAACATATACTGTTGGAGCAGGTCATATGAAGACTCCTTATACTCTGTATTCCGGAGCTATTGCAAAAAGCGTTTCTCTTGACTTAAATGCTATCCCATCTGATGCAGAAGGTGGAACTTACAGCGTTGCTATTTCTTGTGATAACTACGCTGATATCCACGTTGCAATCCCTGTAACAGAAGCTCAAAAAGCACAGTTACAGGAACTTATCAAACAGGCTGAAACTGCATTAAAAGGTGCCGGTGCTGATGATAGTGTATTATTAGCACATAAAAATGAGGCAGCAGAACTCTTAGCAAACGAAAGTTCTACCAGTGCCGATGCTGCTGATTTAATCAATGAACTTACTGAATTATTAAAACCATATCAATCCACAGAAGCTCCAACACCATCCATACCGGACAGTACAACAGCTTCTAAACCAAATACAACAACTGCTGCTAAACCAGCTACAAAACCTGCTACTACAGCAAAGAAGCCAAACACAACAGCCACAAAAGTAAAACTTGCAAAACAGACTACAAAAGTAAAAGCAAATGGAAAGAAAAAAATCAAAGTATCCTGGAAAAAAGATAAAAAAGCTTCCGGTTACGAAATCACATATTCCACAAAGAAATCTTTCAAAGGAAAGAAAACAATTGTAGTAAAGAGTAACAAGACAACAAGCAAAGTAGTAAAGAAATTAACATCTAAAAAGAAATACTTTGTAAAAGTACGCTCCTACAAGCAGGTTGGAAAGACTAAGACTTATGGGGCATACAGCAAAGTGAAAACTGTGAAAGTAAAATAAGTTTCTCTTAAACATTTTATATAATTGGTATTTTTATAAATAGTATTTTGCCTCAGGCAGGGAGAGACGCTCCCGGAGAAAGTAGAATAATAGTTGCCTCTGCAAATGTGAGAAGTAATAACCATATCTTCTGGTTTATACATTCTATTATTTCTTACTATTCAAACTCTATTTAGTAAAAACCCCACGAAGCTATATTCCGTGGGGTCTTTTTTATTATTTGAATAGGATTGGCTTAGATTATAAATAATTCTCATACTTCTTAACACACCCGATTCCAATCGCATATGGTCCGGTATGTACCGCAATGGTTGCCCCAATCTGGCAGATTCCCACCTGATCTACATGGCTCTCTCCATAGATATGGTTCGCAACGGTATTATAATATTCCTTGCCTTCCTCTATATCGTAACCAAAACCAACGCGGAAAGAATAGTCTTCCATCGCATCTCCGGTTTCTTTAAAATAGTCATCCATTAACGCAATCGTTTTGGCAACTGTCTTCTTACGGCTTCGTCCGATTCCTGAAGCTTCGATCTCACCATTTACTAAAGTAATCAGAGGCTTTAAGGAAAGGGCGCTGCTTGCGATTCCTGCAAGCTTTCCGATTCGTCCGCCATGTTTTAAATAATCTGTGTTACCGACTGTAAAGAAGATTCTATTCGTCTTTTTCATCTTCTCAAGAATATCTACACATTGTTCATAAGGAACTCCATTCTGACACATTCTTCCTGCTTCAATAACCATAAGACCCTGACTTACTGTTCCTGCTTCAGAATTAATCACCGCAATTTTGGCATCCGGATAATCCTCACAAACAATTTCTCTGGCATTACATGCACAGTTGTAAGAACCACTCAAAGATGGAGTAAAACAAATACAGACTACCGGTGTTCCTTCTTTCACATATTCCGTAAAAACGTCAATATAATTCTGTACAGATGGAAGAGAGGTCTTCGGATATACATCTGGATTCCCTACCATTCGCTCATATACTTCACGAATTCCGATTTCTTCAATCTCTTTATAATATGTCTCCTCATCAAATGATATATAAAAAGGTATAATACGTAAATTATACTGTTCAATGATCTCTTTTTCTAAATCACAACAGCCATCACTAATAATTTTATAATTCATCTCTTCCTCCAACACGTTTAGGTATATATTTACATCACAGAGAATTCCATATCAAAAATAGGATATATATTCTAAAAAAGAAATCCCTATTTACAAAATATCAGCTTGAAACTTCTGAGATATAGTTTGTGTTCTCATTTCCATGTAACATAGTTTTCATATCTATATTTTAATATTGGTAAAACTATTTGTCAACTCTCTTCTATAATAGTCTCAGGTAAATCTTGCAATTTATTCTGCTAATTTCTATCATTTCATAAAATAACTTCCGCTGGCCAGAGTTAACCCCATCACCTTCTTAAATCTATCATCTCACTTCAATATGAAAATACCCTGCTGCCTTCAAGACATCATCTCTTCTTCCAGAAATTTCACCACTCCAGCATTAAGATTCGTATCAAGAACATATTCTGCCCGCTCCTTTACCTCCTTATGTGCATTTCCTACTGCACAACAGCGGTCACAGGCTTCAAATAATGGAATATCATTTAGATTATCTCCCATTCCCGTAATCGCATCCGGCTGAAGCATTGCCCGAAGCTTCTGAACTCCATGATATTTGGAAGCATTCTTATGCGAAATCTCTAAATACCACAATCCATTTCCATAAACATCCTTATAAAAATTCAGATTTAACTTCTCATCCTTTTTCAAATATTCATAAAATGGCCGCAAAACTTCTTCTTCATAGCAAATGGAAAAATAAATGATATCCTCTTCTAAAATATCTTCTAATTTTTCTACCTTACTAAATGGCTTATGATACACATCTCTCCGCTCTACATAAAATTTTTCCATGTGTTCTGTCGCGATTTTCTCGTAATAGGTGGCCATTTTGCGCCCAGATTTCTGAATTTGGTTCTCTTCTCCTGTATTCGAATTTTTCTTCAGGTTTGAAGCTACACCTGATTTCAAATTCTTTTCTAAATTTGAAGCTATCTCTGATTCTAAAGTTTCTTCCGAAATTTCCGGCGAAAGCGCATAGGCAAACCCTGTCACTCCAAACTTCTTTCTTCCTTTTAAAATATATTCCACAGAATCTCTTTCAATAATCTCCGCATTAATACAGCTCTTACTTACCGGATCATAGAGCATGACTCCATTCATCAAAATCATCGGATATGTCAAATGCACATCCTTCACAATGGAATTCACTGTCGCATAAGTTCTTGCTGTCGCAACAGTAAAACAAAGTCCTTTATCAATCAAGCGGTTCAGTCGTTCTGGCACATCTTCATTCAACAGGGCATCACTGTTTAATAATGTACCATCTAAATCAGATACATATAGCATTTTACCAGAAAGATTATATCTATTAGCCTCGGATCTGGCTTCTTCTGATTTATCTTTTTTAAATCTACTTTTTTCTAATCTATTTTCTTCTAAACTGTTATTTTCTGGAGAAATTTCATTTTTTCTCTTTGTTTGCTTATCTATTTTTTCTGTCATTTCTTCTTTAAATGAAGTTTTTGAAGCAGCCTTCTCACCCACCTCGCTTTTCATCTCAAGAACCGCTCTTTTATCCGCATCCTCACGCACTCTAAAAAAGAGATACTGCTGCATGATTCCTGCCGTGTCCTTATACTTTTCTACTGGAAAATGCCCGTTATAATACATTTTTTCCACCTTTGCAATCCATGTATCAATCGGAAACAATTCTAACTGATGAAGACCAAAAAGCTGAATACAGGATGCTACCTTTTCTCCCACACCTTTTAGCTGCTTTAACATCTCCTTTACCTGCTCTGGAGTTTTTCCTTCATCCACAGCATCTTTTACCTCTTCTAAATCAAACTTTCCCTCTAAAATATCCTCCGCAGTCTGCCTTATATACTTCTCCCTGTATCCAAACTTAAACTCTGACAAATCCGCTCCAACAATTACTTCTGGAGAAGGAAAGGTATATCCCACAAGATGTTCGCCTTCATAATCAAAAACAATCTGCTCTCCAAGCTTTTCACACAAAGCGTCAATACTCTTCATAATACGTGGAATATTATTTCTCTGACTGATAATAAAACTAATAATCATTTCCCACAGATTCTGGCGAAGAATACGAATCCCCCTTCCCATCTGCGCCGCACCGATAAGAAAATCATCTTTCTCATCAATCTGCTCTATCACCTTTCCGTAATCCGTATCTAAATCCAGATATCTTCTAAAATATTCCTCATTCTTACTCCTGCATAAAATACGAATTCCCGTCTTTTCCTGAAAAAAACACGCTGCCCTCCCATCAGAAATGACAAAATATCTTCCCGGACACATCTTCTTCCAACGAAAACATTGGCCGCTTTCTGCGATTTGTTTTAAATTTATATAGTCGTTCTTTATAAAAATATCAATATAATCCATAAGTATATTTCCTCTTTCGAAAATTTATACTCCCATCTTAACAGGTTTTAGGGTAACATTCAAAGGAAATAAATCTTTCGGTTCTCTGCGGTTTGGAAGACGGAAATAAGCCTCTTCTGTCCCCTCCCCCAAAATCCACCCCCAATCTCTCCCTTTTCCAATATTCACTTTTTTATTTTTGTTACCAAAGTCAGCTCCCAAAGAGAGAAGCCACCCTATATCTGTGGCCTCGGAGCAAGGTTTGGATACGAGCATCCAAGCGAACATTCAAACCGCCGCGACTAAAGTCACAGATATAGGATGGCTTCTCTCTTTGGGAGCGTCTGCCTTTTCAAAAAATCCAAAAAATTTTCAAAAAAGTGAGAGATTCTCCCCTTCATTTGCGAATATATAGTGTAACCGATATAATCATATATATTTTTTACATTCGAATGTACATAAAGGAGTAGCCTATGAAAATAAATGAATCAAATTTCGTGGAGGAGTTATCCCACAGAAATGAGAAAGCTTTAGAATATGTGATGGTTCATTATGGCGGACTTGTAAAGTCTGTTACACATCGTTATCTAAATGTCCTTTCTCAATATGAAGAAGAATGTATTAATGATGTTTTCTTCGCTGTATGGGAACATATCGACTCTTATGATTCCGCACGAAATCCTTTTGCTAACTGGATTGGCGGGATTGCTCGGTTAAAGGCTTTAGATTACAAAAGAAAATATGCACACTTTCTTTTAGAGACAAGTTGGGAAAATTCACCGCATACAAAGGGTATTGACGATGCTATTGAATTACAGACGCAGTTTGATGAGAAATTTTCTGAAGAAACTAAACAAATGTTATCCTGTTTGAAACCACAGGACAGAGAACTTTTTATCAAACTATATGTGGAAGAAAAACCATTTGACGAAATATCGAAGGAAATGAATACAAAAAAGCCGGTACTCTACAATCGACTTTTTCGCAGCAAAAAGAAACTGCGCGCCCTTTTTCCCAAAACGAAATCAATGAATATTACTTAATGTACACAAAAATCACTCAGCTTATGAAACGAATCATAGTAACAAAATCAATGAATATTACTAGTATACCCGTTGTCAATTATCTACCACAAAAAATGTGTTTTCATGACAACTGAAAGGAGTTTTTATGAAAAATGATCTTTATGATTTATTAAATGATATTGATAATCAGATAGACACTTTTGAAAATATCGATATTACCAGTACTGATTTAAAAAACTGGAAGCAGTCCTTTACTTCAAAGAAAAAAGCATCCCTCAAAAAGCATACATGGAAAAAATACGTTGCTGCTGCAGCCGCTTTTGTCCTCATTCTCGGCGGAAGCAGTGCCCCGGTAAGACAGAACGTATACGCACAATCACGGCAGATTATGGAGAGTTTATCCACACTTTTAGGTGTTGAGGAAGACCTTAGTCCTTATAGTACTGTGGTTGGTAAATCTGTATCTAAAAACGGGATTACTGTTACATTAAATGAAGTAATTCTTGACGGACACAGCCTTATCATTTCCTACAAAACAAAAATAAAAGACAGTTCTGTATTGAAAAAATCAAATATCAAAACTATCACTGAATTGCCAATTGATATAGACCTTACTATCGCTGGAGAACCTATTGTAGAAAGTGTCGGCATCTGTTCTACTCCTATCGACAAGCTAACTTCTATTTCTGAAAGTGAAATACAATTAAATGATTCCTCCATTTTATCAGAGAAAGCTGATTTTACGATCAACTTTTCCACATTAGATAAATCAAATACCTCTATTGGAAAATTAAAATTTGCGGCATCCGGTAAAGAATTAAATGCAAAAACAACAAACGTAGCATTAAATCATTCTTTTACCTTACCAAATAAAACAAAAATAACTTTAAAAAATTATAGAAGTAATATCGTAAACCATCAAATCTCATTTACTATTTCAAAAAATAATACTGGACTCTCTGGGGACATTATATTGAAAGGAAAAGATGACCTTGGAAACCCTGTAGAATTCTACCTTGATACCGCCGATGGAACAAATGGTACTTTTACAGTAGACAGAATGACCGGCTATATTTCCCCTAAAGCCACCTGCCTCACTTTAACTCCATATTATAATGACTTTCCTCTGTCTTCCTCTGTTAATAGTACAGAAGAAACGGCAGAATCCACTGAAAAAACAGTAGCAGAATCTACTGAAATTGAAGTCAGCACCACAAACACTGATGATGCTCAGGAAATCTCTATCTCTAACTATAAATCACTAGGAAAGGCTTTTACTATTACTATTCATTAGAGAAAACAGACGAAAAAAGAAATAATACCATAGTAAATGTAATGTGAGAGCAAGTAAAAATGCCGGACAGACATTTTCTACGCAGTGATATCTTTACATTTACTATGGTCTATTCTTTTTATTTTCGTCTGTTTCCCCTAATGAATCAAATAGTTAATTCATGATTTTCATTCATCTGGATAAACCGGGTTCCAAGCTCTTTCGCAAGCTGATTATTATGGGTAATGATAATTAGTGTTTTCCCTGCTGCATGAAATTTCTTCAGAAAATCTATAAGCATTTTCTGTGTACTTTCATCGAGTCCAGCGAGGGGTTCGTCTAATATAAGAACTTCGGGATTCATAGAAAGGATGCACGCTAATGATACTTTTCGTTTTTCTCCACCGCTTAAATGATACGGTGGGCGTTCTCTTAGTTTTTCGATTCCAAATAAACGAAGGCAATCCTCTGTTCTTTGTTTGACTTTTTCTTCGGAAAGTCCCATCTGGATCGGGCCAAATGCGATTTCTTCTTCTACGCTTCCACAAAAAAGCTGTGTATCTGCATTTTGAAAAACATAACCCATCTGCTGATGAAACCATTTGGCAAAGCGAGAATCTTTTAATGCTTTTTCTGTTATTTCGTGATCTTCATAGGTATAACTGCCTTCCATCGGAAATATGATTCCGTTCAATATTTTTATCAATGTAGATTTACCACATCCATTTGGTCCCTGTATTATTACAGATTCACCTTTTTGAATATTTAAATTAATGTATCGTAATGCAATTTCATTCCCATATGCATAACATACATTTTTTAATTCTATCATTTTGAATCTTCCTTTTATTTTTGTTATTCTTGATTTTACTTTTGTTATTCTTGATTTTACTTTTGTTATTCTTGATTTTACTTTTTATTCTCTTCTCATAGAAAATTGCTATATGTTAGGATTAAAAGGTCTTTTACCCTCTTTGATACTAGATTGATTGCTTCGTGTTATTTCCACAGACCCTCGAAATAAATGAATATTCCTGTTACTCCTATCATCAAAAGAAGACTCAAGATATCCTGTTTTCGAAAGGTAGATGTTTTTTGTGTTTTATATTCTCCAACAAATCCACGGCAGCACATCGCTGCATACATTTCCTCTGCCATTTCTCTTGATTTTAAAAAGGAAATCCCCAATATCCCAGAAAAGGACTGTGCTTTTTTCCTGTTTTGTCCTACAGATCGTAAGCGAAGTGACGTAAGGATTTCCATGCAGATTTCTCCGAGTACGGCAATATATTTTAATGTAATATCCAATGTAAAAATAAAGATATCCGGTATATGAAATGAGCGGAGGCTTGCTGTTAATTTATTCCAGGATGTTCCCGCTGACAGAATACCTATAAGCGTAACGGATACAAACACTTTGGTTGTGATAATAAGCAAAATCTGCGGATTTCCTATAAACACTGCCGGTAAAAGTATTAGTGCAGAAAAAAGTACTGCTCCAAATGTCCCCGAAAGTATCTGTTTCATTGTTTCTGCCGGATAAGTTGCAAGTGCAAGAATAGTTCCGCCTGCCATAATTAATGAAAATACATAGTTTTTTGAACAGGCAGTAAGTAAAATATATAGGAATGTATAACATAGTTTTAAAGAAGGACTGGCGCTTAGGCACCCGTCCTTCCCTTCTTTCCATTTTAATTTTGACAGTACACCAAGAACTGCCTGCGTACTTTTTGTAATAAATCCATCTTTATCAATACTCGGAACATATTGCTCCGTTTCACACATCCATGATGGAAGAAAACTATTATTTTTTTCCTGATTTTGCATTACACTGACTGCCCTTTTGAAAAATCTATTTTATCTTTTTTACTTCCAGCTAAAAGTTTAAAGAAGATAACAATAATCGCTACGCCAACAACTGCAGATAAAATATATCCTATCCATTCCGGCATTCCTGCCATAGAGTAATCCGGGAAAAGTGAAGCAAGGCTAAAGCCCTTTTCCATTCCTGCCGGTGTATATCCAAGTGCTTTTCCATTACTTACAAGGGATGCCATCTCTTCAACGCCCCATTCTCCCCAGGCGGTTCCACTTGCCAGAAGACCTAATGGTGTGAATATAATCAAAACTGCCATAAGAATATATAATGGCTTAAATGCGGACTGTGCTGGTTTTTCCTCTAATGTTTCCGGTGATATCTTTTCCACAAATGCAAGGATTGCTGTAGTAAGAACTATTTCTGCAATTCCAAATAATGTAAGATGTCCAATCATCATTGCCGGTACAGAAATACTGAGTGGATACGGACAATACAATGCCTTTCCTGCCGCATCTGTAAAAAGAATTGGCTGGATACCAAACTCGATTGCTGCACAAAATGCTGCCACATTAATTCCAACATAGGAACCCACTGCCGCTCCAAACTTTCTTTTTCCTGTCTTTTCCCAGATAAATTTGTAGAGGGCAAATCCGATAAATGGAAGCATGAATGCCATATTAAAACAATTCGCTCCAAATGCAAGAATTCCTCCATCACCAAAAAGCAATGCTTGTATAAGCAACGCAATTGTAACCGCAATACATCCCGCTGACGGGCTTCCTGTAAGAATCGCAATCAGCGTTCCTCCCACTGCATGTCCTGTCGTACCTCCCGGAAGTGGGATATTAAACATCATTCCAAGAAAAGAAAAAGCTGCTCCGATACCGAGTAATGGCATTTTCACTTTCGGAATCTCTGCTTTCACTTTTTTAATCGAATAAGTCCACACCGGAACCATCGCCGCAGTCATTACTGCACAGGTTGAAGGACTTAGATAATTTTCAGGTATGTGCATTTTTCTTCCTCCTTTTACAAAGTTTCCACAAAAGATTTTCAAACAAAATGGTTATTGTAATCTTGTACCGTCATCTATTTTGTTTCAAAATTTTGATTCAAAAACTTTGGTAGTATTTTGAAATTATAATATCATCCCTATATTTCCTCTCACAAGCTCCCCGGGGGGATGTTTTTTCTTTTTTTCTATATTTTTTGTGCAAATTTTTCTATTATTCTATGCTATACTAATGACTGTTTATTTCTAACTATTCCAACCCACTTACATATATCTGGTAACTTATTTTCAAAAACTATCGAGGTAAATTTTATGAATACATTATTAGAACAAATTAAAATGCAGGATGCCACTGCATTTACACATGGTGGCAAATTCCATGCAGACGATGTTTTTTCTTCTGCATTACTTTTATATTTTAATCCTGAAATCACAATCACCCGTGGAAATAAAGTTCCTGAAGATTTTGAGGGAATTATTTTTGATATTGGAAGGGGCAAATACGATCATCACCAGCGCGACAGCCGCATCCGCGAAAATGGAATACCTTATGCAGCATTCGGACTTCTCTGGGAAGAACTTGGTACAGAAATTCTTGGCGAAGAACTTGCCGCAAAGTTCGATGAGTCATTTATCCAGCCACTTGATATTAACGACAATACCGGCGAGAAAAATGAACTTGCCACTTTAATTGGCAATTTTAATCCTTCCTGGGATGTGGAAAATGGAGAAAATGAAGCATTTTCCAGAGCGGTACAGACAGCTGGAATGATTCTTGTAAATATGTTCGAAAAATATAAAGGAAATGAACGTGCCGAGAAACGTGTAGAAGAAATTTTAGCCGCACATAATTCTTCTGTTTTGTCTGGGGAAAAATCTGAAATCGAAGCAAAAATTCTCGTTCTCCCTGAATTCGTCCCATGCCAGAAACAATTACGCGAAACAGATATTGCCTTTATTATTTTCCCCTCAAACCGCGGAGGCTATTGCATCCAGCCATTAAAAAAAGAACATTCTCTCAATTACAAATGCAGCTTCCCTGAAAACTGGCTTGGTTTAGAGAGAGACGAATTAAAACAGGCAACTGGCTTAACCAGCGCAAACTTCTGCCACAAAGGCGGTTTTATCATGACCGTCGATGATGTAAACGATGCAATTTCTGCCTGCAAAATAAGCCTTGAAAACTTTACAGAAACTTCTTGCATTATAAATTTGGGAGGTTCTTCCAAAATGGATGAAATCCTTAAAGAAATCCCTCATATGGAAAATGCAGCAATTATCCATTGTGACTTACCGAAAATGCCCGCACTTACATTTGACAGAAACTTGGGTGAGATTTCTATGGAAAAAGAGGAGTTTGCATCTTATATTAAAGACTATGTGAAAGGCATTTTAAAATATAAACCAGATGCTGTTTACGTTGAAGGAGAACTTTTCATTGTCTATCCTGTCATCCGGGTTTTACACAAAAAACATATCCCAGTCTACATAAAACACCAAAATGGGGTTGTTGCTATTTAATTCATTAAGGGACAGACGCCCGAGAAGAGATACGATATCCTATATTTGTGACTTTAGTCGCTGCGGTTTGGATGTGAGCGCATGAGCGAACATTTAAACCGCCGCGACTAAAATCACAAATATGCCTTATTGGGGGCAATGCCTTCGTCTGTAGTTCGCTTAATGAATTAAATAGCAATATTTTGTACTGTTTGAATATTCTTCTTTGTATTTATATCCAAGTTCATCGAACTGTTTAATTTCCTCTGGATTTTCTATCTGATGTTCTGCCATATAGCGTACAAGGGAACCTCTTGCCATTTTTGCGTAGGTTCCTTTTTCTTTTATTTTTCCATCGATCAGTTCTCCAAATACACAGGTTATAACTCGTACATTTTCAGGGATATATTTTAAAATGCTTTTGCTGTATTCTTTGGAGGCAAGGTTAATGAGGCAATCGCAGTCTTTTAAGACGTAGTCTGCCAGTTTTTGTCCCCAAAAGTCATATAAATTATCTATTTCTTCTTTGTGGAAGCGTGCCTGCATTTCAAGGCGATATGGAATTACTCCGTCAAATGGACATAGTGCACCGTAAAAGCCTGATAAAATCCGTAAATGTTTTTCTAACCATGTAAAAGCCTGCTCCTCAAATACTGCTGGAGCCATATATTTATACTGGATTCCTTCATAGGAAAGAATCGCCGGGCTTAGATTCTGTTTTAAGTTTCCTATTCGAAACTGTCGCTCATTCTCTTCCACAAGCTTATCACTGCATTTCCACAAATCTTTTAGCTCATCAAATGACATATTTCCCATGTAAGAAAAAAGCTTCTCTGCTTCTTTTATAAAAAATGGGATATTTTTATACGGTAAAATATCGTTTCTTATCTTCATTTTTTTCGCTGGGGAAATAATTACTTTTAACATTTGGATTTCTTCCTCTTACTTTCCTATTTTTTATTTGTCCATTTACAGATTCTGAATTTGTATATTTTTCGTAACATACCAGTGTTTCTTCCTTCTAGCTTCTAAAGTATTGTTGGATATAGTTTGATTCGTGACTCTTTTGTTGTAACTGCCAAATGATTGTCCATAAACTATTATTACTAAACAGCTAATACACTATCTTATACCAGAATTTTTTCAAACACTCCTTGAATCCCTTAGAAAATTTAACTTTACAAATTTATTGTTATAAAAGAACTATACTATATATCTAGTGACATGCTCCCACCACTTAAATCATAGATTTTGAAGTGGGGGCTTCTTGCTC